>Ga0207130_1007_pt1 | contig 94091 bp, 83 predicted proteins | sample Alteio_BWMinHeat_16_FD_153545 | JGI IMG/M metagenome (GOLD analysis project Ga0207130, IMG submission 153545) | Enriched cells from forest soil in Barre Woods Harvard Forest LTER site, Petersham, Massachusetts, United States -... | ecosystem: Environmental > Terrestrial > Soil > Temperate forest >... | reverse complement strand
CTTCTCAGCAATGCATCCTTATCAGTGGCATTTGCGGATTTGTTGGCAGCCATAGTCGTCCTGCGTCCTAGGTAAACTCGGCGCTTGCATAGCCGCAACTTTTGCCGAGCGCGGATTTCCGGTCGTGGGAGTCGATATCGATCCTGAAAAAATCCGAAAGGTGAACGTGGAGATAGCGCCTGTGGATAAAGCATTGCTCAGCGAAACAATCGCAAACGGACAAGGCCGTTTGCGTGCAACCAATAATCCCGCGGAAGCTGTTCAACCGGACGTTTGCTTCTTCATCCCGCCTTCACCGCTGACGAAGCTACACTGGTGAGAAGGTTATGGAAATCGCCGCTCATGCTCTGAAGGCGAGTGCATAAAGAAAGTCTGCGCTTGTCCGGCGTTTATTGCGTATGTTCTGTTAGTTTGATGCCCAGGTGAAACCCACGGAGCCCACTATTTGTTGGCGTTTTCCCGGCGAACCTGGCGTGAATACCGCGATCTCAACGCGCCTTAATCGATAGGCGCCGGCGAATGCTTTTCGCAGACGATGCCAAATTACAACTACCGCAGTTGATAATACGGAGCCGCGCTGTAAACGACGCCAACGCGCGGCTTCGGAGCGTGAAATTGCGGTAGCACCAAGGTTCTGCCCGGTTTGCGTGAACACCGCAAGTGGTTCGCGAATAGTGGCCATGTTTACTTCAGCTTTTAACAGTTTCTCCACCCAAACAGCATCGCCGATCGACTTCCATTGCGGATCGAAGTAGAACCCCCGCTCGAGCAAGCGGCGCCGGAAAAAAGTCGCACAGGTAGCGGTGTTTAGATGGGCGAATTTGATGTGATGTGAGGTTGGCAACACGGTTCGGCGATATGAGATAGGCCGCAATTGCGTATTAACGAGGATCATATCACCAAAGAGAACGTCGACTTCCGGATGTGCCGCCAAAAAGTTTCCTACTTTGGCAAGCGTGCCCGGCAGATACTGTTCGTCGCAGTTCAGGTAAGCGAGGATTTCGCCAGTGGCGCGCTTGAGACCCCGGTTCACGGCATCATACATACCCTTGTCTTTTTCTACGTAGAGTTTTAACCTCGGTTGTCCCACGGCCCAGGCCTCGAGTTCTGCACCGGAGCCGGCGTCCTGCACGATATGCTCGACCTCCACGGCGCGCTGGTCCGCAACCGAGGCCGCACAGAGTCTTAGCAAGTCGAGCTGTTTGTAGCTGGGAGTGATGATTGAAAATCTTGACGTCACTTAATAATAGTTTGTTGGTGGGTACGCTGGGCGCTGCAAGTCCTATGGGTACGATTAAACACGGCAACAAATATGATCAAGCGTTCGTCAAAGGCTGTGCGAGAGATTGTGCAGGACCTGTACCAACCGTGTAAGAACTGAACGAACCCTTCTCAGCAATGCATCCTTATCAGTGGCATTTGCGGATTTGTTGGCAGCCATAGTCGTCCTGCGTCTGCGCGAGGCGTCAGAAAACGTGGAGATTTTCGGCCTTGATAATTTCATTCGACAGGGTAGCGAACTACGCGGTTGTCATTGTCGGTGCGCGGGAATCGGATTTTCACTGCATGTCTAAAATTCTCATTACCACATCATCGTTCGGTGCTAAGGACGCGGCTGCTAGGAACCTGCTTTCATCGGCGGGATACGAGATCATCGGCAATCCATTTTCCCGCACCCTGACTGAAGAGGAAGTGACGAAGCTGCTTGGCCACGAAAAACCAATTGGCATGATTGCGGGCGTCGAGCCACTCACGGCTAGCGCTCTCGAAGATGCGGCGGCGCATCTAAAAGTCATTTCACGTTGCGGCGCTGGTCTCGACAATGTCGACATCGCTGCCGCAAAAAAACTGGGCATTGCAGTCCTCAACACGCCAGCAGCACCTGCCGAAGCAGTAGCAGAACTAACCGTAGCGCTAATTTTCTCTCTCATCCGCAACATCGGTCAAAATGACCATGTTGTGCGTGCTGGATTTTGGAGCAAAAAGATGGGACTCCTACTCTCGGAAATTACGGTTGGAATTATTGGCCTGGGGAGAGTCGGCAAACGCGTCGCCAGCGTCATCCAGCCGTTTGGGACGAAAGTTCTCGGCTGCGAAACAGTGCCGGATTACGAGTGGATCGCAAGTCACGGTGTTTCATTGGTGACCGCACCAGAACTACTGGGCGGTTCCGATATCGTCAGTCTCCATCTTCCTTACGCCACCGGAGAGCTTCATCATTTCATCAACGCCGACCGTTTGAAGGCAATGAAACAAGGCAGCTATCTGATTAACACATCCCGCGGCGCGCTCGTGGATGAAAACGCCTTATGCGCTTCCTTGCGTGAGGAACATCTTGCCGGTGCGGCGATTGATGTCTTCGAACATGAACCGTACCACGGACCGCTGACGAAATTTACCAACGTGATTCTTTCTCCCCACGTAGGTTCTTACGCGCGCGCTACACGAAACAGAATGGAGCTCGAAGCCGCACAAAACCTCATGGCTGGCCTGGGTCGAAGCCCGGCTTAGAGATTTGCTATGATTCGCGCGGTCGTTCTCGATTTCGACGGCGTTGTTCTCGATTCCGTTGGCGTTAAGACCAGGACCTTTGCCCGGCTTTTCGAAGACAAAGGCCCGGCCATTGTGAAACAAGTGGTCGCTTATCATTTAGCCAACGGTGGTATCTCACGCTTTCGAAAGTTTGAGCATATCTATGCGGATATTCTTGGCCAGCCGCTTTCTGATGCGGAATCGAATCGACTGGGAGACCGCTTTAGTCTCCTGGCATTCGATGAGATCGTACGAGCGGCGTGGATACCAGGTGCGCGAGACTTTCTTTGCAATTACTACCAACGTTATCTCCTCTTCATTGCCTCCGGCACACCGCAGGACGAGCTTCGCGAAATCATTCGTCAGCGTGGACTCGAGCAATATTTCGTCGAAGCGTTCGGCTCGCCCTCGACCAAAGCTGAGATCCTCAACTGGATTGTCGCCCAAAACAGATTGGAAAGGCCGGAAACACTTTTCGTGGGAGATGCGATGACGGATTTCCAGGCAGCCTTGGAATCTGGCGTCGGATTTATCGGGATAGCGCCCGACTCAGCCTCGCCGTTTCCCGCTTCTGCCCGAGTTCTTCCGGATCTTCGCAAGCTTGCCGAAGCCATAGCTGAGATCAACGACTAGGGATTTTCGAGGACACCTTGCAGCCGGTTTTTTGTAGGGAGGCGATAGGTCTCTGGAAACATCGTGCAGGGAGATGAAACCCCCGCCAAAAAGACGTGCACTCAAGCGGAACTTGACATGCTTGCCTAGTAAGGCTAAGGCGCTCAAGCTCGTAGGCGAGAACCGTCATATTGCTTGAAATTATGGAAATTATAGCAGATCGTGCCGAAAACCTAAACATGAAATGTACGACTATTTTGCAAAACCAAAGCGTAATTGCTAACTTATTATTTTCTTTTCCTGGAAGCCGATTTCCTGATTTGATTTTCAGGACGTTTATTTTCGTTTTGCCAGTCTTCCTTTTCGGCGGCCTGGCTTGGGCGCAGGCGCCGGTGACGTTTTCGCCAAGCGTTTCGATTACAAATTTTGCGACGGGCCCGCTCGACAAGCCCGGATTGCTACTCGATCAGGACATCACACGACCCAAGGGACGCCTCACATTGCAGCGTTCTGCACAGGATCCCGGTTGGAGCGGCTTGGTCCTGAGCATTAACGCCAACTGGGATTCTACTCGCGGCTATTATAGAGATGTAAACCGGTCTCAAAGCTTTCTTCAGATGGAATACGAATGGGATACGGGCCTGGGCTACAGACAAAACGAGCTAAATTGGACAACCAACGACCGTCGTATCTTTAACATCTTTGGAAAGAGCGATGGGTTTGCGGATCGCGCAGTCCTAAATTTTATGGCGCCGGTTTTAATTACGGTGCCTCAGTCCGATGCCTCGTCTTACGGGCAACCGGATCCCACCGGGCAATGGGATCCACAGCATAACCACGGGACAGGTACTAACGCTTTACCCGGGCTGTTAGTGGAATCGTTCCAGGGTGCCGGTTCTGCCACTCAGCTTGCAATCCAAAACGACAATCATGATAGCCCTGCTGCGGCGGCGCAAATCGTTCTCCGTGGGGCGGGTAGCGCTGGTTATCCCTCGTCCAGTGCTACCAATTGGGCCATGGGAACCGACCGATATTGGACCGGTACGAATAACTTTTATATCTACGATGGGCGGAGAAGCACGGAAGCGCTTTTTATCGACCAAACGGGCAAGATAGGGGTCGGGACGACGCAGCCGCAGAAAACGCTGGATGTCAACGGCTCAATCACAATCGGCCACGGAGCGGCGACGTGGACCCAGGGAAGTAGTGCCCCCACCGCAAATGAACCCGATGGTTCTCTTTATTCTCGTGTCAATTCTGGTGTCAACAGTGGCCTGTACGTCCGCCAGAACGGCGTTTGGGTTAAGAAGTAGGATCCATCCAATTTCGTAGCTGAAAGTCAGGCAAAAATTTTCGAAAACAGCGGGTCCTGTTCCATAATCTTCTCCGCGTTACGCCGGTCCGTTTCCGTATCGACACTCAGACCAGTCGCCTCACAGGGTATCATCTTGACCTTGTAGCCATGCTCGATGGCGCGCATCATGTCCACTGATTCGCGAATCTCAAGCGGTGTGGGTTCCAACCGTGAAAAAGTATGCAAGAAATCGATTGTGAAGGGGATTACGCAAATTTGTTTCCAGGCGTAATCGAACGCGCCGCCTTTTTTCAAGCTCGGAATCGCCTCGCGCGACATGTAGAGCGCGAAGTTGTTGCGGTCGAAAACAACTTTCACTTCGTTTGGATCTTCCAGTGACTCGAGATCCGTGATGCGTGACATTAGGTTGGTGCAGATGAGAGAGAAGTCGTCAAGTAGCGGCTGGACGGCAAGATCAATCATTTCTGGCGTCACGAACGGTTCATCTCCCTGAATATTCACAATGATGTCGCCGCCCACTTTGTCAGCCGCTTCTTCGATGCGGTCCGTGCAACGCTCATGCGTGTTTTTCGTCATGACGGCACGCCCGCCCACGCGCTCGACTTCGCGCACGATTTCCTTGTTACAGGTAGCGACGATGACCTCCGAAACAGTCTTGGAAAGCTGTGCCCGTCTCAGCACATGCTCGATCATGCTGCGTCCGCAGATTTTGGCCAAAGGCTTGCCCGGAAACCGGCTCGACTCCATTCTGGCGGGAATGATTGCGACTATTTTTTTCATTACATGACTAGTAATGCTGTGGAGAAAGAGATTCACATAGTTTCCGTGAAGCTGCCATTGGTCTAAAAATACTCCTGTTCCAAGGGCGCGATGAGGAAACGTTGGAAAGAGGTGATTGAGCATATGTGGCGCGTCCATCGCTACCGCGCTGCGGTCTTGCTGGCGGCGGTGGCTTTCGGAACCTTTCTGCAGTCGTCCTCGGAAGCTGCCGTCTACTACGTGGACCAGAAACATGAGGCTGCATCCGATGCCAATGCCGGCACTGAAAATGCGCCTTGGAAAACGATAGGAAAAGCAGCGAGCGAGGCAGTCGCCGGTGATTTAGTTTGGATCAAAGCCGGCACATATCATGAGGCAATTCAGTTCAAGCATGCCGGCCGCTATTACGCGAGTGAGATTCAATTCATAACTCTTGCCGCGTTCGGAGATGACGAAGTCATCGTCGATGGGACGCGCGAAATCTTACGCGGCGAGTGGACACCGATTGCCGGAACACGCAATGTATTTTCCTGCTCGTTAGGCGAAAATCCTGGCCAGATTTTTGTGGATGGCAAGCGGCTGGCGGAAGCGAAGGAGATAGTTAACGGAAAGCGCATCGCATTTGAAGTAACCGATTTGGCTCCAAACCGCTGGGCCTGGGACGAAAAGAAGAAGCGGCTCGTGATGAATATCAACGACGGCAATCCTTCCGACAAACACAAGGTCGAAGCTACGGTTTATGGCGTTTACCTCGATCCACCCACTGGCGATCAACCCGGGCTGCGTTACGGGGGACGCGGAACTCATGGCGATTATATCCGCCTTCACGGCCTCCGTTTTCAGCGGATTCGGGAAATACTAAGCTATGGCGGCTTCCACTGTGTCGAAGACTGTCTAATTCGTGAGGCTGGGGGTCCTTGCGCGGTGATTGTGCCTGGCATCGTCCGGCGCAATACAATTATTGATAGCCTTCACCAGGCGGTTTATTGGCCCAGCAATTCGGTTATCGAAGACAACCTGATTGTCGGGACGAGCCGGGACCCAAATATCTTGGTGGATGACTATGTTGGCGTTCTCAAAGCGAATGGTGGCTCGTATTCTACGGTGCGCAACAACGTCATTATCGATACCGCAAAACACCCTGGCTTTCCGCAAGGACCACCGGCAATTTGGGGGGATACCGCCGCGTGTTACAATGCCGTTTATGGGAATGTCTGCATCGGACACGACATCGGCATCTATATTGAAGAGTGGACCAACTACAACGGAGTCGCTTACAACACGTGTTTGAAGAACCATCTCGGGATCGGCGTGCGTGGTAATCAGGCGAATCAGTTCCTCGCGAATTACCTTCTCAAAAACGATTTCGGCTTCTTCGTCTGGAACGGGAATCGCTGGCCGGGCATGCTAGCCAACAATTTTACAGGTAACTGGTTTGTCGACAGTGCGCGCGCGCACTTTTCGATAGAGGATCGCCCTGACGAATTCGGTCAGCGGATGGCTACCCTGACCGGCAACGTTTACGGACCGCAGGGGGAAGGGCCGCTGATTCTTTGGGAAGGCAAAGGCGCCTTCACCAGCCTGGAGAAGTTTCGGCACGAGACGGGCGAAGAACCTACTGGGGCAGCTCGTGCTCCAACCGACGACGAGCTTGAAGCCGTTCAGTTCCGCCTTCCGACTCCGAGTCACCGTGGCGAACTCTTTCCGATGATCGGAGACGCGCGCCTCCTGCGTTTTGCGCCGTCGGGTGGAGACAGTGGCCGCCCTTATTTCTGGCGGCAGGGAGATGCAAGCTCATGGTCTTTCGGTGGTGGCGTGGAGGGTCCTTGGAGCCCAACCGGTGGCGTTCTCTTCAGTTCCTATCCCAACCTCCCGAGGCTATGGGCAGAAGGCGGCGCGCAACTACTCGGTATTGACCCCATTCGTCTGCCCGCGGCGCGGTACGGGGAAGAACAAAGAATGGGAATTAAAATAAATGGAGTCAAACCGGAGGCAATGCATGCTATCGCCGACGGTTGGCTGACGCCGTCGCTTCCGACCGTGACTGGTACCACCTACCGCGTGACGCTCAAAGTTCGCGGCGAGGATCTCAAACCATTAACGCAAAACGACGGTCCAGCCGTCATGGTTCTCTGGACTAACGACACCGGGCAGGAAAATAAACGCAGCTATATTCTTGGAGCGGATCTCGGGGAAAAGCAATCGTCCGTTCCTTCCAGTGGCACTTTTCCATGGACGCAGACTTCAGGCACTGTTACCGCGCCGGAACATGCCACCCGCGTGCGGTTCCTTCTGGGTCTGCGACGTTCCACTGGTCTTGTTGCCTATGACGACATCTGGATCAAGCTAGAGTAAGCCCGTCATCAAACTTGCCGACATTTTCATTATTTCTTTTCCGGATTGTATCGAGTCCCGTGCGGGCACTGTTTAGTAAGAACAGAAAATCTACACCGAACCCAATGAAGCGGTAGCCATCTTCAATCTTCTGAAGTGCATCGTTCACGACGGGTTGGACGATGTGCACGCCCGCGACGGTTTTCGTTTCCTTCTGCACACATTTCACTTCCGCGAGCGCTTCGAGCATTTTCGGGTGTGTGAATTTACCTGGGACGCCGAGAGAAGCGGAGAGATCGTACGGCCCAATCAGGAATCCGTCGACACCTGGCACCTGCAGAATCGCCTTAAGGTTCTTCACCGCATGGATATGCTCGATCTGAACGATAACAATGCTCTCTTCGTTCAGCCATTGGTAATAGGCGTCGAATTCATCTCCGTACCCTTGCGCACGAGACAAACCGACTCCACGGGCGCCCGCGGGCGGATAACGCACTGCCGCCACGATTCCTGCTGCCTGCTCGGGCGTATTAACGGTCGAAGCAATGAGACCATGCGCGCCCGCATCCATGACGCGCTTGATTACGTTTGTATCGTGACTGCCCACACGAACAAACGGTCTCACACCGGCAAGATCGATCGTGCGGATAAGTTCTGCCGCGCTTTCAAGACTGATTGCGCTGTGTTCCATATCGATGTTGAGCCAATCGAAACCAGCTCGCGCTAGCAATTCGGCAACCGCAGGATGGGGAATCGTGATCCAGGAGCCAAATGAGGTTTTTCTGAGCAGTTCGCTTTTTTGCGGTCGATGACGTTGCATAGAGTCAGTTCTTTTTGGTAGGCCTTACCAATTCGTTGTAAAGCTCGAAGGTTGCACGTGCAATTCGCTCGGGCGCGTGTCGGCTACCGATAGAGGCCTTAGCACTCGCGCCCAACTTTTCACGCGCCTCCGCATTTGCCACAAGCAGTTGGAGTGCTCGCAGAATCCCAGCCTTGTCGTCTGGACGAAAGAGCATCGCGGTCACACCATCGACAAGCGTCTGCGATGTTTTCGGATCGGGCAAAGTCGCGACCAACGGCTTGCCGGCAATTGCCGCTTCGTAAGCCGGGCGCCCAACTCCTTCAAGTCCACCGCCGAAAAGGCACAACGCAATATCCAACGAAGCGTAAACAGTTGCGAGATCGGAGTGGTACCCGGGCAGAACGATGCGATCGACGAGTCCTTTTTTTCTGATCGCTTCTCTCAGTTGCGGACCTTGCCCTGCTCTTGGCGATTCGTCTCCAACGAGCGCAAAACGAACCATAGGGAATTCTGCGCAAAGCTCTTCGGCGAGATCAACGATCAGCCAAATACCTTTGTGGAAATGCAACGACGCGACCTGGCCAATCACAACGTGATTTGATGCGAAGCCCCACGTGGCCCGAAAAGCAGCTATTTCTTTCTGCGATGGCGGCGAACCCAACTCGATCGGGTTGTACATGATTTGCGTTATTCTGCGGGCTCGTTTTGGCAAGGATGCCTTTACCTCGCCGTCAATCGCGACGATGCGAGCACTGTCCAGATGCCCGATCCACCAAAGAAGAAATTGTTCGAATGGCCGTCTTGCCAACGCGGTTCTGGCGTGCAGAACTACGGGGAGTCGAGCAAATCTCGCCGCTAGTACATAAATAAGAAGGGTGGATTCATTGGCATGAATCAGATCGAGATTCCATCTGCGCTTTAATCGGCTTACGCGAATAAAGGCAATCGGGATTTTCACAAAATGCCAAAGAAAGAGCCATGCGGGATAGGGTTGCGAGTAAACGGTAGTCATAAATTCTACCATGAACCGTTTGCAGAATGTTCGTTCCGAGACGGCGCCGAGCGTGCCCGTGATTTCACACTTTGGCCGCAACATAAAAAAAGTTCGAACTTGCTTGGGCAGATAGCGGATGAGCGTCGATAGGCTGATACCGGCGCCGCTTTTGAGGATGGTATGATTGATGTACAAAACGTTCATTTAGTTGCCGGCAGACCATCCAATCCGGCCTTAATTTCTAAAGTTTCACGCCAAACCGTTCGACCCATGCTCCAAACGTAATGATGCGCCAGAAGAGATTGCTGAACGCTTTCTTTTTGGCGAGCACGGCGTCGAGTTCTGCCTCAACGCTCTCTGCCGAAAATAATACCGGGTGTTCATTCGCCGCGTGCAAAAGCAATTTTCGGAACTTTCCATTGTGATCATTCCTTAACCAGCGTTCTTCTGGCGTGGCGAAGCCTTTCTTGTCGGTCCGCTGCAATACCTTCTCGGGAACGATGTCGGTCATGGCAGATTTCAAAATCCGCTTCGTGACACCATTTTGGGTCTTGAATTCATCGGGAAGACTCAGAGTGAACTCCACCAGACGATGATCGAGGAACGGAACTCTTGCTTCAATGGAGTGAGCCATGGAGTTCCTGTCTTCCCAGTGTAATAGCATCGGCAGCGTCGTTTTTGTCAGCATCGTTTTTGAAAGCCACGACGTGGAGACCGAGCTCTCCGCCTGCCCGGCCAAACTAAGCTCAGCCGTTAGGCGAATGTCATGCTGATTTAAATATGCCTGGTTCATCCAGCGGCGATTTCCACTTAATGTTCTTTTAAGGTCGCCCAGAAAATGAAAGGTCTTGGGAGCAAACCAGAATAGGAAGCTATGCATTGTCTTTGGTATCGTCCAGCCATGTAGTCGCTTACATTCTTTTGCCTCTCGCCACATCGGACTCAGGCCCTGGCGTCTTAGGATGGAAAGAAGATGGGGTCCGAAGAACGCGAGATAACTGGCAAGCTGCTCATCGCCACCCTGACCGTCCAGCATGACCTTAACGGGGGTCTGGGAAACCATCTGAAACAAATGCCATTGCGCGACCACGCTGGCATTGCCAAACGGCTCGTCTTGATACCAGAGCTGTTCCGGTAATTCCGCCAAAGTATCACGTTCGCCCGGCGAGACATGATGTGGTTCCGCGCCGGTTGCAGTCTCCACCGCCTCCATAAACGTCCGCTCGTCGCATTCTGGTTGCTCGAAAACGCATGAGAAGGTTTTTTGAATTTCGGTCCGCCCGGCTACAAGGAGAAGGTTGTGCATCGTGCAAACAATCGCGCTCGAATCCATGCCGCCGGAAAGGCACGACCCGACCGGCACATCCGAACGGAGATGCAGGCGGATGACATCGAAAAACAACTCCCGATATTTCGCCGACGCTTCTTCAAAGGTCCCGCTAAACTCGCTCGGCGTTTTCAGTTCGTACCATGCCTGAATGTTCAATCCATCAGGGGGCTGCCACTGCTTGGTCGAAAGCATGGCGTATTCACCTCCGCGCAATTGCCGCACCCCTGCAAACATGGTTTCGGATGTGTGATCCTGGAAGCCATAGGCCAGAAACTCGGCTACTCGCGCTGGATTTGCTTGCGCGCGGAAGTCTATCAGCCCAGTGAATTGCTTGATCTCGGAGGCGAATGCGATGCCCTGTTCGGAAATGAAGTAATAGAGCGGCTTGATCCCAAATCGGTCCCTCGCTGCAAACAACACCTCTCGCTCCCGGTCCCACAAGCAGAATGCGAACATTCCGAGGAAGTGGGACAAACATTCGTAGCCCCAATGAAGGTAGGCGGCCAAGACGACCTCGGTATCTCCACCCGAAGCGAATGTATAGCCGGCTTTAACAAGTTCCTCACGCAGTTCGGCGTAGTTGTACACTTCACCGTTAAAGACGATGTGGAGGCGACCGCCTAGGTAACTCATCGGTTGGTGCCCATGCGGAGAAAGATCGAGAATGCTTAGCCTCCAGGAAGCGAGTTCGAGTTCGCGATCGCCGCAGCGAAACACCTCCCGACCATGATCATCCGGACCCCGGTGAGAAATGTCGATCAACTGATCCCCATCACGATGTTCTCCAAAAAAAGCCCAAATCCCGCACATTTCTCGTGCTACAAGGTTTTCAAAACAGCCAGCAGTTTCTCGTCGAAACGCTGTGAGGTCCACCAGTCATGGATCTGGCGCGTGGATGCGCCCCAACCGTTCTGATCGCGAATGTATTCGAGTAACTTTTCGTAAACGTCGAACCAGCCAGGTCGCGCGATTGATTCTGGATGCCAAAGAAGAGTGATCACGCCGTTCGCTTCAATTACGCGGTCGATCAATCGTTTGCACAAGGCGACTGCGCTTTCAGGGTCGAGATCAAGATTGTCTCGCCGCAGCAGTGCGCCATCATGCAGCACCAAGGGAACCTCGGTCACGTTCAGCCATCGCTCGTCGGACAGATCCCACATTCGAAATGGGTAGGACGTTCCTACTCGAAAGCCGACGTCGCGATTGAACCCCAGTGTGGAATCGATTTTCAAACCGGCCTTTTCCAGAATCGGTGGAGTTATCCGCGAATCGAAGTGCAAATTGTGCTGTCGGTTTGAAATGACCGGTGCTCCGAGTGTCTTCTCCAAATCCTCTTTTTGCTCGGCCAGCATATCGTAGCTTGCATGCGAGAGATAGCTCCCATGCAAGCCTATCTCGTGGCCGCGACTGTGCAGGTCTCGCACGATTTCCTTCAACGGGCAACGCGCGCCGCGATAAGTGGTCTGATCATCCCATCGATAGACATTGTCAATTTGGTGACGTTGACGGATCCGGGTGGCGAAGAAAAAGAACGATGAACAAAAGCCAAATCTTTGCTCGAGCTCCAACCAGGGTGTGAAGATGTCAATTTTGCGCGGCGATTTCCGCAACCCCACCACACTGATGAATTGATTCAATTTTTTTGGGAAACTTTCAGCGTATCGCACTTGAAGGTTGATGGTGCGGCTCAACTCCCGGCGGCTGTTGAGCTCCGCCGTGTCGACATCGTGGGTTAGGCAGGCAGCGAAGCGCTTCTCGCGCGGCCAGGTCACTTTAAATTCGGGCCGATGCCTATGCAGGAACTCATCGATGATCGGCCGGTAAAGCGAGCCGTCCCACCGGCGCGCGCTATGCTGCGCCTCGAAATTGTCAATGCTGTCGCGGGCGGCTGTTAATTCCTCACGGCGCTGCAGAAGGTCGAGAAATTGGCTCGGAAGGGAAGTAGGTTCCATGTCTGAAGCTGGCGGCTAATGTGCCAGCATTCCGGTTACGCGTAAAACTCGCTGAGCAGCCGAGTTCCGTCTTGTGACGCTACGCCGCCGCTTCTACCTTCCGCTCGTGATCGTTGTCGTTCAAAGCATCGGCCAGATTGGTAATCGACTTGAACAATTTTCGCAACTCATCGCATTTGCCCGGGATCATAACGTCAAGATCGTTGATCCCGCCTTTTCACTCTACGCCGAGTTCTTTGAGCATACCCATCGCGACCTGCTCTGCCGTTACCCATCCAAACGCGCTCCGTGGGTCACGAAGCCTCTGCAGCGTCTTTGTTATTACGTGCTTCGGCTCGGCGCTGCGTTACGGCTTTTGCGTCTTGTTCCCAACTCCGTTTGGATTGAACAACATTGGACGGCGGAGGAATACGATCTGGGCAATCCGCACTTCGTCGAATTTGTAAGAACGAAGAGGTTTGTTTTCCTGACGGGAACGTGGATGCATCGATATTGGCAAAATTACGAGACGCATCTCGACGCCACCCGTGAACACTTTCGACTCATTCCTGAACTTCGCGAGAAAGTTGAACAGCATTTTGCGCCCATTCGCCAGGCCGGCGACGTTGTTGTCGGAATTCACATCCGTCAAGGCGACGTTGCGACCGATCCAGGTCGTCGCGATTCCTTCCGAACCGATGCTTATGTGCGTGTGATGAGAAAAATTCAAAGTCTTTTTCCCGAACGCCGCGTCGTCTTTCTCGTCTGCTCCAACGAGAAGCAGGATAGCTCTTTGTTCGAAGGCCTGACGCTGTTTCGCGGTCCGGGAAGTTTCATCGAAGACATGTACATTCTCGCTGAATGCGATTATATAGTTGGGGCCGGACAAAGCTCTTTTTCCGGTTGGGCTTCGCTTATGGGCCAGAAGCCGCGCTACGCTCTGTTTGAAACCGAAGGTGAAATCAGGCTGGCCGATTTCAAAGTTTGTAAAGGAATGTAATAGCAATTAGTACTTGGTCTGCACATAGATTTCGTCTCCGGCAAGAATGGCATCGAGCCGGTAACCCTGGCGACAAAGAAGCTCCGCAATCAAGTCGCCGTGATAGGTGTTTTCCACGCAGATCGCGCCAATTTTTACAGTCCGCCAATCTATGCTGCGCAAGATGGCCAACTCCGATCCCTCCGTATCGATACTGAGAAAATCTATTTTGGAGACGCCGCGCTCTTTCAAAAGAGTGTCGAGGCGAAAACAAGGCACTCGCAACTTACGGATTTTGCTACCCTCGATTCTCGCCTGGTGTGGACCGCTCACGGTCGCTGCCATTCCGCTCAATGTTTCGTTCCCTTCCACTTCTAAGAAGGTAGTTTCGCCGTCATAAGAGGCGACACATCCTTGTACGCACTCGCAGCGCCGGTTTTGCCGCAATTTGGCAAACACCGATGGGATCGGCTCCACGCAAATGCCTGACCAGCCATACTTCGACTCCAGCAGCCATGTATTGCTGATCTCGATTCCATCATAAGCGCCAACATCGACAAAAAATCCTGCGCGCTGATGTGAAAGAACATACTCCACAAGCCATTTGTCCTGTCCGTGTTGGCTGCAAAATCCTTCGTGTCGTAATGCTTCTTCGGTAAATCGGTCGCGATCCCGTCTTAAGAGCCGCCATCGTTTCAATACGATGCGAAGCTCGCCGCGAAGAAGGACACCGATTTTCCTTAAAAGCTTGTTCATGAATTCCTGCTCAGATTCGCTTCTCCTTTCCGACGAACGCTAAGGCGTTGGCCGAATAAGTTTTTTTGCTGAGCCTAACGTGTGCCGCAAGAACCGAAGTAGTTTCAAATTTGTTTTGCTAATCACGAAAGACGGCGTTTGGACGGCGCCGAAAGAGCGAAAGAAGCGCTCGACTTGCTCGAGCATGGAGCCTTCGAAATCAAATCTTAGATTAAGGGCGCAAGCCATCTCAATTGCTTTCCAGACAAGCAACGAGCTGGCGCCACTCTTGCGGAGCGCAGGGTCGCCGCCACCCGTGTAGTAATACATCGTAGTTGCGTCAGTAAGGAGATATACGCACGCGTGCACTCTCTTTTGTGTGTCTTGTGCGATGAGAATCTTGCTCGCTTTTTTCTCCGCGCAGATACTGCCAAACCTCCGCAGAAAATTCTCGTCATGCGGAATCGACAATTCCTGTCTTGCTAGAGTCATCTTTTGCATCCGGATGACGTGTTCGAAATCGCAACTCTCGACAACCTCCACGATTTTCTGCGCCTTCTTGACGTCGGTGCGGACGTTGTCTCGAGTTTCACTCCAGAGTCTCTGCAGATCCCGCGTATTCTCAATCCGGTACGTGTAATGGGTCGTCTGCTGGAAACCCTTCCAATAGAACGGCAGCCAGTTCGTGACTCCGACGTGAAACTGTTGATGGAAGAGCGCGAAGGGCGGAAGCGCTTCAATCAACTCGGTCATCAAATCTTTTTCCTCGCCTAACCGATTGGCGTACTTCGCATTCGACGGGCGTAGCCACGGGCCAAGATAGGGAGTCATGGGCGGCATTTCGATAATCCGCCAACCCATTCGCACTTTGCTCGCGTAGGGCAGCGCAGCAGCAATCTCATCGCCCCGTCTGGCGATCGCATAATTCCATGCGCCCGGCGCCACCATTTCAAGCCACCATGGCTGAAAAAACAGCGGAGCACCTTCGAGAAAATGAAGCAACTTTGGATCAACTTCCTTCACGAGGACTTTCGTTTAGATCGAGGTGACCTTTTCCGGTGACATTAAGATTTCCTCGCACAGGCGATACACTTCCTCGACCGAGATGTCCTTCATACACTGAAGGTCGATCGGGCAATCGCGTAATGCTTCAGCTTCGGTCTTGGCAAAGTTTTTCATGCATGGCGCACATGGCAATGGTATCCGAATCATTCGACTCGTGCGCGCCTTGGGTGCGGTAAAGACGTCATCAGTGGGCCCGTAAAGGGCAATTAGGGGTGTCTGGTGCGCGTTGCCAATGTGCATCAAGCCGCTGTCATGACAGACAAGCAGCTTAGCGTACCTAATCACTGTGGAAACCTCCTCGATGCTCGTCATTCCTGCGATGTTCACGGCCTTAATCGAATGCCGACTGAGGAAATCGTCGATCACCGGCTTCTCATTTTTGTCTCCCGGTAGGACAACGGTTTCACCGTTCTCATTCAACTTACGGATAAGTTGGGCAAAGCCTTCTTCCGTCCACCGTTTAGGAGTGATACCAGCGTTGGCAGCAGACAACTGCACAGCTACGTAACCAAATTTCTTGACTCCCAGTTTCGTTAGCGCTTCGTCTCCAATTGAGTTGATGTACGTGTTATACTCTCGCGCGAACGGGCCATTCATTTTCTCCAGCAGATCAAAGTGAAGGTCGCTCTCATGAGTATCGAGCCGCAGTGGCACCTCGTCCGTCAAGACGTCCCGCGTCCAACTCATGTCTTGTCCGAGTATGTCGAAAGTGTGCCCGACCCGCCGCGGAATTCCGGCCAACACAATGCCCCACCAATAAAATGCAGGCGCTCCATCGAACGGCACAAATGCCGTCTGTATTTGTTTTCGACGCAGCCGCAGGAAAAACATTGCTTTGCGAAAACCTGATGCACTGACCGGGAGAAAAAAAACGTCATCGACCACTCCATCGCCTGCTCGAAAAACATGCTCCGTCCCGAATGGGTTGCCAGCGAGAAGGTAAATCTTCGCTTCTGGATACTGCTCTCGGAGCTTACGCACCATCGGCGTTGCCATAATGAAGTTGCCCAAACCGCCGTACGCTGACACGAGAAAAATATCATTGGTCCTTTGCTCTCTCGTGAAACGCTTGAGGATGCCAATGGTGAGTTTTTTTAGATATAAAAACAAAGCAGTAGCTTGTTAGGGTTGATAACCTACGCGATCCACTGTCTGGCGCGGTTGGCACGGAGTGCGTTCAAATCCTGGTCAAGTAGATGTCCAACCCGTGGATGATGTTACAAAAATAAGTCGCAAAGAACCGAAGGACGGCTTTTACAGCGTAGTGCTCTATTTTGCGATTAAAACGATAAAGACTACGGCTTCGGAACACTGGCTTGAACGGGTTTACGCAAAACACGATTTTATCGATCTTAAATCTGGCTTTTGAATAATAAAGACGTTCTTCCCCCCGCCAGGTAGTTGGATCGAAGAACTCGAAAATTTCTTCCGAGAACAGTCGTTCATGCGTGGGGTCTCCCCACGCTTCGAATGAATTCCAGAAGGGGACCCCAAGAAAGACCTTCGCGCCGGGCTTTGTTATTCGGTACAGCTCCTCCATCGTGCGGGTGGTATCACGCAGGTGTTCGAGCACATTATCCGCGTAGACCTCTTCGAACTGTCCATCTGCAAGTGGCCAAGGGAAAACTCGTAAATCGTGTACCAGATCGACTCCGGGAAGCTCGGCGATATCATGGTTCAGCCAGCCTTCCTTGATGATATGCCCGCAGCCGAGATGAAGCTTTGTCCGTGAAGGAGGAGTCATTCTGCAACTGTCCACTCGCTAGATTAGTCGATCTCGTCCATTTGGACCCTAAGACCAAACTTCAGAGTTGGTTTTAAATATGGGTTTTTCTTCACGCTGATCCGCTCGGACGGAATCATCGGTTTCTTAGTTGCAACGGCGCAAAGCGTGTTTTCAACGGTATAGAGGTGGTTTCTCCAATCGGGGGGCAATCCGTCATGGACGCCGAACATTACTTCAGGCTCGATCTCGTTGTAGGCGTTTTTTGCGTCGTGGAAGACAATGATTGATTCGTCATTCCGTAACAGTTTCACGGAATTTTGCGTATCCGAGACGACAGCCGGATAATCATGGCAACCATCGACAAAGATGACATCGAATCTTTCTGAGATACGGCCGAAGTCATACTGCGTGCTATCTCCGTAAAGATGTTTCACATTGGGAAGCGGCTTGGAAAACATCCGGCTTACCTGCCGCGCCTGCGCCGCCAATTCCTCGGTTGCGGCGAACTCCTCATCGCTCAAACTCAGGCTCACACACTTTTTACAAAACGGCGCCACGTTAGCGATGGACTCTCCGAGGAAAGTGCCTATCTCGAGATAATTGCAGGACGGGTATTGCTGACAAAGGCCTGCCAGCAATAGATAATCTGGCACCTCGCTTCCGCCTGCACGGAAGGTTACTGTTTCAAGATAAATTTCGGAAAGTTGCACCAAGTCGGTGAGCTTTACTTCGGAAATACGACGCAATTCCGCAAATCGTTCTATCCAGAATAGGTTTTCCGTCTCTTGCTCGCAGATGCGAAAGAAATGTTTGGGCCGGCGAAATACCGCTTGAGCTACTTTCACAAGACGTATCAATGATTTTCCGGGCATGGTTAATCCGGATCGATAACTGGAGAAACGACATGTTTCCGCAACGTGTCGCTTAACGGCTCACTTCCGAAGAGTTTCTCAGCGGGGAAACAGGTGCGAGTAAAGAAACTCTCGTCGAGGTTTCCCAAGTCTTCCTCCCGCACCTTGTGGGCCAGGCCTTCCTCCACAAGATCATCCAGATGCCGGTATTCCGTTTCAAGTATCCAAATGATCTTGTCGCACGGAAGCAGCTCGTAGATGAGCGTTGTCATGGTACCGGCGACAATATCGATTTTTCGGAGAGTTGCCTCGTCCAGGTCGGCAACGATGGTTAATTGATCTCTATACGTGGTAGGAAGGCAGTAAGCATCCAATTGATCCGCAATCGCTTCATCGGGGCGGGGTTTGAAGAAAATGTTGTATCCGAGATCCATTAGTTTCTGAATGTATTGGCCAACCTTGAAGGTGTTGGTCAGGAATTCGTAAGGGATGAGGATGTTTATTGGCGACGCCGTTCTTGCTTGCGAAACAGGATAGTTTTTTCTGAACTTGTTCGCCCCAACGATGAAAAAATCCGGCGAATAGAGCTCTGATTCCTTTAATAACTTTTCTTTCCAATACTTTCCCCATACGATCACGTTGTCGAACCAGGTGAATTCCTCGCGATGAATGCCCGGCATGATATAACCTGCATGCCTTCTCACGTATGCGCCGTGCTGATGTCCAATCGTCCGCATCCCCTTCGTGCGGCAGGCATAAAGCAACGGAAAAATGTAACCGTTTATGTCATCGAGGCCATAAAAGGTGTGGGCATCGCACTTTTTGAGCGCTTTCAGATGATCTTCATATTCGATCAGGTAACCTGTAATCGACGTTTCAACGATCCGGACCGCGGCCTCGAAAAGCTTTTGTTTTTCCCGCGCGAGACCGGTCAGATCATAGTTATAGCGAAATCTGTTGCTGCGTGATTCCCGTCCATAATAGTAATCTTTACCCCCTCCGACTATGTTCTGAATCATATTTCGGAAGCTTGTTCTCGGAACAATCTTAATGAACCGGGAGCCCAATTGAGTCAGGGTTTCCCGAATCTCCTTCGCGCGAAAGTCATTTCGGCCGAATGAAAAGTACAGGAGATCGGCTCGATGCCTTCGCGTCACCAAGCGGTTGTTCCACTTGACCAGCCAATAATGAAGTCGAGTTTTGAAGTTGGCCTCACCGCGTGCCTTCAGCAGCGTAATTAGACTCCTGAACGTTCCCTCCTTGTTCCACAGGAAGCGTCGCTGCGCCGTCAGGTACGATGAGATCAGGGGTTGGTATTTGATGTATGGAAAGAAGACGTACCAGAAAAGGTACGACACCATCGCCGGGTACCAGTTGTAGCGGCCGACTTTATAGCTGGTCGTTAACGGGCATCCGTTGAATTGCTTAAGCTCTTGAAATTGACGCAGTAGCTCGATAGCTGCGTCCATATCATAGTTGGGCACAAACAGTTTTTCATCACCGGTAACAGACGGTTGATCTTTGGCGCTGCTACTAAGATAAAGGATTCCACTATTACCTTCCCGAACAATCTGGACCCTATTAGATGCGGCGGGCACGGAGTGGCCGTTCTCGACAGAATTATCCACACCGATCAAGATGCGATAACCTGCATGTGAGAACTCCAGCCATTGCTGCTTAACCATTCCTGTAGTTCTTCTTTTGCCTGGGTCTCGGCATGACGTGCGAAACGCAGCCAGAATGGCCCGGGATCGCTGCCCTCTTGGATTGAATTCTCGATTATGCTCCAGTCCAGGCGTCCCGGCGTAGAGGTCTCGACGTGTTCGAATCCGCAGCGCTTGAGAAGCAGTTCAATCGATTTCGGATTGAAGAAATTGAGATGATGCGGAGGTGAGACGCTCTTGGAGTCCTTTCCGAGGACCTGAATATCGAGCCCAAATCCACTGAGCGTGGTGAAAAACAATGCGCCACCCAGTCGCAGGCAACTGCGCGCTTTGGAAAAAAACTCGAAGGGGTTCTGAAGGTGCTCAACCAACTCGAAAGTAGTTATGAGGTCGAAGTCGTTCTCCGTTGCGGCCAGGTCCTCGAACATTGTTTCAATCACCGGCAAATCTTTGGCCGCGCAGATTTGCGCCATTTCGTGCGATGGTTCGATCGCGACACAGCGGCAATTCGGCCAGAGTTTCTGAAGTTCCTCGAGAAAGATTCCGAAACCGGCTCCGATTTCACCGACTTTTCCAGTCGCCAGTTGTGGAAAGCGGTGAGCAATCGCTTCGGCGCGAGGACGAAACATCAGGACACGACGATTCTCAGCTTTAGGTTTAAAAAACTCGTTCACCCAGAATGTTGTCGATTCAGATTTAGAGTAGAATTTCTGAAGGTCCGCAATGCTGGGCCGAGGATTGACATATAACGTTTCGCAGCGCGGGCAGCGCACATAGGTGAAACCATGTTTATGGATTTCGGCCGAATCGTCGATCGATTCGCAAGCGGGGCAGGCGATCTTTTCGAAGGCGGAGTGATCGGCAAAAATACGTTCTGCATCCAATCGCGACAATTCCAAGTATCTGCGAAAGACTTTCAGATCGCGAATGTCTTGTTCTTTCATGAGATGGCGCGATGGCCGCCGGAATCCCTTCTATTCAGGCTGACGTAATGCCAGCAGCGATTTCAATGCCCTTCCCCAGGGCATCGGAAAGGCGTTTCGGGCCGCAGTGATGCACCCAAAAGTCGATGCGGCAAAAGCTAGGCAAGTCGCTTGCGCAGCACCGATTGGTCCATTTAGTCGAATCAAAATCGGGCAAAAGATGACGAGCACGATCCCTCCGAGAAAATCCGCGCGCCACGTCATCAACCATGTCTTTTTCGCATACACCACGAAATTCCCAAAGATGAAATAAATTCCCTGGACTGCATAGGTCAAGGCCATCCAGGTGATGTAGCCGGATGCTCCATAGAAACCTTTACCGACGACGAATGGCAGCACAAAGCGCACTGCCAGCGCGCCCGCTAATGCCACGACGGGAAGAGAAAATGCTACAACAAGAAGGAGCTGGCAGAGTCGAACCTTGTTGTAATCAGCCTTGCTGCTTAGCTTGGAAAATAGAGTTGGCACGTAAGCGTTGTTGGCAGCTCCTATTATCATGGCAAGCGGTGACGTCAGATTAAAGGCGACACTGTAAAGACCCGTTTCGGCAATCGTGGTCATGTTGTTTAGATAAAGACGTGCCGCCATCGTCATGACCCAGCCCCCGATGACGTGGGGAATGAGCGGTACGCCAAAAACAAGAAGCTCACGCAGGGCGCTTCGCGCGAAATCAAATCGTAGAACGCGAAGCCGAACGATGAACCCGTACAGCGAAATTAGTGCAACCGCTGCGAGCGAGATCGCATTAGCCCACATCCGGCCTCGCCAGTCCATGCCCACCTTGACGACCAGAAGCAGCGACAAGCCGAGTGCAATGATGGAGCCAAGCGTCTGATTGAGCAAAAACCGGTATGGTTCCATGCGCGCCTGGCAAAGCGACAGGTAGTTATTTTGAATCACGGTGGCCAGCCCCATGAAAAGCACGAGCGGAAGCCAGGCTGCCGGAAACTTGGCAAACTCGCTTAAGTAGCGTCCGAGCAACGGCAGTAAACAAATAAACAGCAGCGTAACTCCAACCGCCAGCGCCATGGCAACGCTGACTAGTTGAGTCAAACTTTTCTTGTTGTCGTCAAAATGGGTGCGGGCGATCAGGCCATATGCGTTCACCCCTTGGAAGACGACGAGCACCTGTAAGATTACTGTAGCGGTGGCGACGAGGCCGTAATCTTGTGGTGTTAAATACCGCGTCAGAATTGGCAGCAACGCCAGCGGAAGCGCTGCGTTGGCGATACTCCCAAAGAGATAGACAGAAGATGTTCGTACAAAGGAAGAGCCGGTTATGAAGCGGACACCTGCCCGTGCCCGTTCCATGAAGGAGGCCGGTGTCGGAATGCTGACGCCTTCGTCAGGCATCGTGCCCGCGACGCTGGGCAATGCACTCTCTGCGGGAGGTAGATTGTCCGGCGAAGAAGGTCCATCTTTCATGGTCTGTCAGAAGACCGGCTTCTTGGGGAGGCTCGCTTGGCCGCTTTCGGCGCCGTGCAGCATGGTTTAGCCGGAGATACGATGTCTCATCCCGGCAAATGGACGGGCTCGGGACCAGATTCAATAACCGTGCGGTGGAAACGAGGCGCAGCGGGCTGGAGGGACGAACGCTCTTTTTTGAGCGAAGCTGCAATGCTTACTAGCACGCCGTACATCCACCACCGCGTAGAGGCGTCGTTCGCGCTATGTCCACTGACGTGCGAAAAAACGGCATCAGTAACGGTCATGATCAGAATGTACATCACCATCGTTTGGAGAAGCGAACCGGGTGGAAGGCGCCCTATGGTTCGCCAGGAGCGCGAGATGACGAAGATATAAATGACCGCAAGCAAAATCGATGCAGGAATTCCGAAATCGGCGGCGTACCCGAGCCATCGGTTATGCCACGATGATCCGATCGCCATCTGCGTGATGTAAGCATCAAATTTGTTAGGCGCAGTTGTGAAGCTTTGGGTCGCCTGAAAATTGACGTCGTAGCCGGACCCGACCCAAGGATTCTTCTGAATCTTTCTTACCGCCAATTCGCGCAGTCTCGCACGAAAGTCATCCTGCCCGCCTTCTATATAAGCGAGCTCCGAGTCCCATCGACCGGGAAGCCATGAAACGGCACGTTGAGCGGTAAGAGGCAGATGGAACAACGTACCCTGGCCGGCGATTAATATAAGACTGGCCATGACTGCCGAAGCAACACAGAGGAAAACATAGCGGAACTCCTTTCGACAGAAAGTTGCGGTGACGGGGTAAAGAAAGAGACAGAAAACGGCAGAACGTTTTCCACTCAGCAGGATAATTGGAATACAGATAAGCAGCAGGAGGGGCCTCCAGATTTTGGCAACGTTAAAGATCTCGGCGGCCCTATAACGGGAAAAAAGAATCAAAACGAGGGCCAAGGGCACAGCCGACAACTCTTGTTGCCAAGTATAATTCTCCAGGGGATCCACAAACATAGCACTGCCCCCAAACATATAGTAGGAGAGCAGTGTCTTTCCAAAATCGAGCGCGGTGCCAATCACAGTGACAATGAGAATCCACTTGCAGTCGCGATTTGTAATTTTTTGGTTCGCCACAACAAGGAAAGCGGCAACCGCGAGGAAAATTTTTAAATAGAACCTCGCACCGCCGGAACTGGCGCCGAACACCGCGAATCCCACGCGATTATGAGCGAAAATCAGTGCAGCCCAGGCAGTATAAAGTAGGACCGGCACATGCTCTAGTCGCATCACATGGAGCTTCTGAGCTTTCAGCGCCAGTCGGGCGAGAAAAAGGACCACGCAAACCATAATCACGAGCTCCGGAAGTTCAACCGCGCGCGACCCAAGCGGAACTACCGGAGCCGAAAACGAAAGTGAGAAAGGAATCAGCAGCCAGTATTTCGACCCCAACCAGAGAACCGAAACGACGCCCATGAGCGCCCACACCCCGATGTAGATGTCACTCCATTGGCTCGATCCGACTAGGAAACCGACTGCGACGGCAAGCAGGAGGCCGCCAACAATTAAAAGGATCGGAACAAGATTTGGAACCCGATGATCGGTTTTCATCTATCGCGAAGACACAATATCAAGCTAAGACGTAGAGCAGTTCAGATGCTGAACGGGACAAACAAAGCGGAAAAGTCGTAACGGGAAAGCGAAATCGAGGAAAACCGGAAGTCGAAATGAAGATGCTCCAAGGTTGAGCTGTTGAGCGGTTGAGGCGGAAAGGCGCGAAGTTCGAAGCTCAATCGTTGATACGTGGAGCGCCTTCCTTCCGGCGGCTCCCGAACTGCGGTGTGTCGCGAGATCAGTCGCCTTTATTACTAAATCCGTAAAAACCGTTTATTCATTCCTTTAGCCGGTCGCCTAGCGCGGATCGTGCTTACGGATTATGGTATTTATGGTAATACCAGGTATTTTGCGATGGCGCCCTTTTATTTTACGAGGGGTCCTCGTTCTCCTGGCCCTGGGAACAGCTTGCCCATGCGGGGCCGCCATGGCGGCCGGACTGGATGAACCAACCCGTCTTAGCCGGAGTACTATCGCGAGAGCTGCGCGTGTACGCAACAGGACAACACCGGCCCTTAGCGTGTCCGTCTCGGCAACACAAATTAATGAGGGTCAATCATCTAGCTACACCATTAGAACCTCACGCGTAAATCCGAATGCCGCGATAACAGTCAATTACACGATGGCTGGGACAGCCACCTTGGGAACACACTATCAGCTGAGTGGTCTCTCCGGTCAGGTCGTGATCCCGGCCGGAGCGAGTTTTGGGAGTGTCATTCTACATGCACTCGTCACGAATCTTTCGACCGGAACTGAGACTGCCACGATGACGCTCCGCTCAGGAACGGGTTACAAGCTGTCTTCCTCCACTAATGGCACGGTCACGATTGCCAACGTCGCCCCGAGCCCCACTCCAACACCGACACCGAGCCCAACTCCGACACCAACACCATCACCCACTCCGACACCGTCACCGAGCCCATCACCGACACCGACGCCGTCGCCAAGTCCAACCGCGACCCCGACCCCGTCGCCAACTGCGACTCCGACACCATCACCATCACCGACACCGACGCCAGTGCCGAGTCCTGCGCCGAGTCCCACCCCGACACCCACACCGAGTCCGACGCCGACGCCGTCGCCAAGTCCAACCGCGACCCCGACTCCATCGCCAACTGCGACTCCGACACCATCACCATCACCAACACCAGTGCCGAGTCCAACGCCAACACCATCGCCGACGCCAACTCCACGTCCGACGCCGGCTCAAAACATTTGGATTGCAGTTCGGACTGATGGATTACCGGGAATCGGGACGCAGCTGGATCCTTACGATGGCAGCACGCCGGCGAAATTCGATGCAATTATGTTTAACTACTACTGGACGTACAATCTCGGAGTGCATCTGGTTGGTCCAGGACCATTTCGCACTGATTTCAAACACCGATGGTTGGTTCGCCCCGGCTGGGAACTATCAGGAGACGGGATGTATGCGACCACACTTCAAGTGGTTGGAAACGTGGCTGGAGTACGACAATCGACGTGTGTCTCGTCCGATTCCAATATTTCGACGGATTTCGCCACGATTAGAGACCTAACAATAGACGGTAATTGGGCACAACTTTCTACTACCGCGGACGCTGGCGTTGGTGGCGAGAAAAACATTAAGGTCAACGCTATCTCGATTTGGGGCAGCAATAACTTAGTCCAGCGAGTGCGCTCGATTAACACCTACGGGTCATGGGCGAATCAGCGGGAGCAGTTCGTTATTTCTCTTGGCAGCCCGCGCTCAGCAGACGGCACGAATGACGTCATTCAGGATTGCCGCGTAGAGCTGCCGTATGGGAATTATGGTGCCCCATTCGCATTAGCGGGCTGGCTTAACTCTGCGCCTTACCACCTTATTACCAATTCCAAAGTCGTCTCCTGTACTGCGGTTGGAGTGAATGATGGACTTGCGCACGGGTTTACCAGTGGTGGAGTGAACCTTGCCAACGTGAAGGATTGCCAGATCGATGGCAACACCTTCGTTGATTGTTACGGAGCGGCCTACACCGACACCGGATCGGTCGAGGGGATCCAGATCACAAACAACACGGTCATTCGAGGCTGGCTCGGTGTGGGAATGTGCTCCCACGTATTTGCCAAGAACAATATCCAAATAACGGGGAATAATATTTCGGTCCAGAACCGTAACAACGGCGCTAACGATGGAATCCTGGTCGACTACTCAGCGACAAGCAATCTCACGGTCAGTAACAATACAATCACCTTTGACACCTCCGGACTCGGTTCCACGCAATTCTTGGGAATAACAGTGTATTTCCAAAATACTGCGACGATTTCCAATAATACGATCGGAGAAACTCCTTCAGGTGTTGCTAATATCGCCTCGGGTTCTGGCCTGACCATGTTCAACAATCGGACACCGGACGGGACGCTAATCCCTGCCTTAAATAATCAATAAACGAAGAGATCGACCCGCCGTAGGTCGCCGCGGCGACCTACGGCGCGGCGGGGAAGTTGCCCCCGGCCCATAGGGGCCTACGCCCCAGAGGGAGCTGCTGAGGCGTTGAGAGGGGCGAGCGCATAGCGCCCGATGTCACGGGCGAGTTCAGGAGCATCAGAAAACTGCAAAGCAGGCCCGCTTTCGTCCAGCGGACTGCGACTTGCGGCGTGGCAGGCCATGCTTCGGTTACCGCGATGCATCGCGTGGCAGTGCAAGCCTGGAAAGCGAAGAGGAAGAACGCTGGGATTTCGGGTGGCGTTCGTTCGTATGATATCTAGAGTGAACGGCTTGCTAGAAGACCAAGTAAATATGGTCCAACATGAAAGTTGCTAGAGGCTTAAAAGCGGAAAACATGAGTAGCGAAAAGATTTAAGAAAGAAGCTTGCTTTGTAATCTGCAATTGATGTTTTAATGCGCCCGTGTTGCAGGTTCGGGCGCTTTTAATCACTAAATCTGCAAAAAAGATTCGATTCTTTCCTCACCGACGCTTGGTGTGCGCGTGGATCGTGCTTTCTGATGTGAATGGCGTTAAATCGCTTTGCACGGAACCGCGCCTTGGTTTCCTAACTTTGGAAGCAGATTTCTGAGTCGACGGGCAATTGGTTTCTTCTATGCCAAAAGGGATAATGAAACATCTAGCTACACTAGTTTGTGTATTCTTGTGCGCACCAGCTTCATTCGCAGCGCTAGTGCAGAATCCGGGATTTGAGGCGACAGACTCGTGGAGTATTTCCGGAAGCGCGGGAAGAGTGACCAGCAATGCGCATACAGGTTCATACTCGATGAGAGCGACATCCGGAAATAATGGCGCGTGGCAACAGGTATCTGTAAGTCCTAATACAACTTATACCCTAACCGCCTGGGGTAAGAAGGATTCTACTTTGGCGAATCTGATGATATTTGTGAAGAATTACGGAGGAGCCGAGATAGACCGATACATTGTCTCATCTTCCTATGCACAGAATTATTCGATTACATTCAAACCGACAGTCGCCAGCTGCACAATTGGCGTCTGGGCATGGAATGGCTCGGGATACGGCTATGCGGATGACTTCACGTTAACCAGCAGTTCGCCCAAACCTACACCAACTCCAGCCCCCAGCCCGGCAGTAGTTAAACCTCAAATTTGGATTGCGGTTCGGACCGATGGATTACCGGGACTCGGGACGCAGCTGGATCCTTTTGATGGCAGCACGGCAGCGAAGTTCGATGCGATTATGTTTAACTACTACTGGACGTACAATCTCAGAGTACATCTGGTCGGGCGAGGACCATTTCGCACGGATGCCAAACACCGATGGTTTATTCGTCCCGGCTGGGAACTATCAGGGGACGGGATGTACTCAACCACACTCCAGGTTGTCGGAAACGTGGCTGGAGTACGACAATTGAACTGTGTCTCGGCTGATCCCAATATTTCGACGGATTTCGCCACAATCAGAGACCTAACAATAGACTGTAATTGGGCACAACTTTCTACTACCGCGGACAATGGCATTGGTGGCGAGAAAAAGATTACGGTCAGTGCTATCTCGATCTGGGGCAGCAACAACTTAGTTCAGCGAGTGCGCTCGATTAACACCTACGGGTCGTGGGCGAACCAGCTGGAGCATTTCGACATTTCTCTCGCAGGCCCGCGGTCAGCTGACGGCACGAACGATGTCATTGATTCTTGCCGCGCGGAACTGCCGCACGGAAATTATGGTAATCCTTTTGCTTTGTCGGGCTGGCTCAGCTCAGCGGCGCACTATCTCCTTAGTAATTCCAAAGTCATATCCTGTACGGCCGTTGGAGTTAACGACGGACTCGGGAATGGATTTACAAGTGGCGGAGTGAATCTTGCCAATGTGAAGGATTGCCAAATCGATAGCAATAGCTTCACTGACTGCTATGGAGCTGCCTACATCGACACCGGATCAATCGATGGGCTACAGGTTACGAACAATAAGGTCGTTCGCGGTTGGGGAGGCGTGGGGCTTTTCGCTCACGTGTTACCCAAGCAAAACATTCAAATAAGCGGCAATAATTTCTCAATTCAGAATCGCGTCCCGGGCGGAGCGAGCTACGCAATCATCGCCGACTACCAGACAATAAACAATCTGACGATTAAGAACAATACGATCACCTTCGATACGTCGGGGCGCGGTTTAATACAATTCCGGGGAGTGCTGACATATCTGCTCAACAGAGCAACCATCGCCGATAATACAATTGGAGTGGTTAATACCGGCTATGGTGTTGCAAACGATGTATCGGGATTTGGCCTAACAATGTTTAACAATCGCAATCCAAACGGGACACTCATACCCAAGTTAAATAATCAATAAGCGCCGGAAAAAGCGGAAAGCTGAACTCAATCTCACTTCGCGTGCCCCGAACTCTTCGTGAACCACTTGTCCCCAACATCTGAGACGCTGAAACACGGACAAGCTGAAATCGGAAGCAGCTGTTGAGCTGTTGAGCAGTTGAGAACACCAAACCTTACGCTTTCGCGTAATCGGAGTTTTCAGTAAACCACGTGTAAACCTCTTTGATGCCGCGCTGGAGATCGATCTGTGGTTCCCAGCCGAGCGCGCGAATTCTGGTGACATCAAGAAGTTTTCTTGGTGTGCCGTCGGGCTGGCTGGTGTCCCAGTTGATTTCCCCTTCGAAGCCGACCGCTTCGCGGATCATTTCCGCGAGTTCCTTGATCGTTAAATCTTCGCCTACGCCAATGTTGATTGGCGCCGGCTCACTGAATTTTTCCAGCAACAGCAAGCACGCTTCGGCTGCGTCGTCGACATGTAGCCATTCGCGGCGCGGCGTGCCTGTGCCCCACAACATGACTGCATCTGCGCCTGTCTTTTTTGCTTGGTGAAACTTGTAAATCATTCCGGGCAACGCATGGCTGGTTTCCGGATCGAAATTGTCCCACGGGCCGTAAAGATTTGTCGGCATGGCGGAGATGAAGTCGTCCTGAAATTGTTCCCGGTAAGCATCGCAAAGTTTTAGCCCGGCGATCTTGGCCAGGGCATACCACTCGTTAGTCGGCTCGAGTGAACCGGTCAGAAGTGAATCCTCACGAATTGGTTGTGGCGCGAGCCTTGGGTAAATGCACGAGCTACCGAGGAAAAGAAATTTTCGCACTTCGCTGTTGTGAGCAGCCTCGATAACGTTGTTCTGGATCTTCAAGTTCTGGAGCAGAAAATCTACGGGAGACTCGCGGTTTGCCTTGATTCCGCCGACCTTCGCGGCTGCTAGCACGACATGAGTCGGACGCGCTTCGTCGAAAAACGCCCGCACCGCGGCAGCATCGACCAAATCAGTTTCTACGCGCGTGCGGGTAAGAATGTCGAATTTTTCGCCACCACTTTTCCGTCTTTCAAGCGCGCGAACAATGCCTCGTCCAACCATGCCATTGTGGCCGGCGACAAAAATGCGGGCGTCCGTCCAGTCAGACATTCAGAAGTTGAGGAGTTGAAGAGTTGAGTGGTTGAGAAGAGAAAGCTGAAAAACTGAAAGGCTGAAAAGTGGAAATCAGGACGTTCAGAAGTTGAGAAGGCAACGGCGAACGTGACGAATGAGAAGCGAGCCATGACAAGTGAGAAGTCGGCTTCATTGGTTATTCATTATTAGCTATTAGATTTCTCTCCGAGCTCGTGGCCTTTTCACGCCAGAGACCGCTTTCAGCATTTAGCCCCTCAACTCCTAAACCTCTCAACACCTCAACATCTTATTATTCTCGGATGTTCTTTCCGCTCATTTCGTGTGCGAGCATGGCGATGTCGGCCTCGGTCATTAGACGCACGAGCTCTGGAAATTTCGTTTTCGGGGTCCAACCAAGCTGTTTTTTCGCTTTGGAGGGATCGCCTATCAGTACATCAACCTCTGCCGGCCGATAATAACGCGGATCGATTTGGACATATTTCTGCCATTCCAAGCCGGCGTGACTGAACGATAAATCGAGAAATTCGCGGATACTGTGGGTTTCACCGGTGGCGATGACATAATCATCGGGATTTTCCTGCTGCAGCATCAACCACATGGCCTCAACGAACTCGGGCGCATAACCCCAGTCGCGTTTGGCGTCGAGATTTCCGAGGAAAAGCTTGTTCTGCACGCCGGCTTTAATGCGCGCGACCGCGCGCGTGATCTTGCGCGTGACAAATGTCTCACCGCGACGTGGAGATTCGTGATTGAACAGGATCCCGTTGCTGGCGTGAAGGCCGTACGATTCGCGATAGTTAACCGTCATCCAATAGGAATAGACCTTGGCCGCGCCGTACGGGCTGCGCGGATAGAACGGAGTGCTTTCGCGTTGCGGAGTTTCCCGCACCAGACCAAACATCTCGCTGCTGCTGGCCTGATAAAATCGTGTTTTTGGAGCTGCCTTGCGTGTCGCTTCCAGAATCCGCGCCGTTCCCACAGCAGTCACATCGCCAGTATATTCGGGAATATCGAAGCTGACGCGGACGTGGCTTTGCGCGGCAAGATTATAGATCTCATCCGGCATAATTTCGGCGATGAGGGTCGAAACGACGATGGAGTCTGCGAGATCACCGTAATGTAGGAAGAGGCGAGTGTCTGTCCGGTGCGGATCTTTGTAGATCGATTCGAGTCGTTCCGTATTGAACGACGACGCACGACGGATCAATCCATGAACTTCGTACCCTTTGCTGAGGAGGAGCTCGGCCAGATACGAGCCGTCCTGCCCAGTGACGCCGGTGATGAGGGCTTTTTTCATTGAAAAAGCCCGAAAGCTGAAAAGCTGAAAAGCTGAAAAGCTGAAATTAGAAAAACGGGAGTCATGGAAAAGCGGAAGAACTGAAAAGTGACATACTAAGGCCTAGGTTGTCTTTGCTACGGCTTCAGAGCCTAATGAAGATAAACCGCAGCTCAACTAGCAGATTTTAGTCCGTCCGAGAGGAACTTGGATAAGGCTTCGGTTTGGCAAGCTTTCTAAAAATGCAAGTTCGTTTCGGTAAGGCGCTCCGGCCACTGGCGAGCCGCGTTTACTCCTCAAATTGTGCGTGATTACGCGTTGTAGCAGAATGGAATTTAAGTGTTTCAGCTTGTCAGCGTTTTTTTCAGCCCTTAAAGATCTGGATTGTCTTTGCTGCGCTTCACCATCGTGACGAAAATAGAGATCAGTTCGTTAGTCTCGACAACCAGCTTTGCAAGCTCGTCAGTCGTAATTCTACAATCGTCGCGCAGCAATTCCAGCCAGAGGTCGCTTTCGTCTGCTTCTTGAATACAAACCTCGACCTTGGAAATGAATTCCGGAGTCGTTCGGGCACGTGAAGCCTCGCGAAAATTTGCGGCGACGGACGTGCCGGACCGGAGCAATTGGTTTCCTAGTACTTGAACTTCCGGACGGCGTTTAGGCAGATCTACAAAAAGTCGGACAACCGAAGAAGCATATTGTTTTGTCCGATTCCGCAGTTCGTCTGTTGTCCGGCTCATCTCGAAAGAAAAGCGGAAACGCCGAAAGCTGAAAAGCGGAAATGACGTGAGAGCAGAAACGGAATGCCGAAAGCAATCGAGATGTCATTTGGCAATATTCCGACCTTTGCGCGTTTCAGTTTTCAAACGTCGCGTGCCGGAAGGCCCAAACTATTTCAGCGTTTCAGTTTTTCCGCTTTTCCGTTTTTCTAAATAATGTCTGCAAAAGTGCGCTCGGTTTTGCGGAAATACCAGATACCGGTGGCGAGAAGAAATGCGATGGTGACGAGAGAAAGGGTGAGGCTTTGTTGGGGGAAAGGCGTGGTGCCGCCGGAGATTGACCAGCGGAATCCGTCGATGACGCCAACCATCGGATTCAATGAGTACAAGGTCCGCCATTTTTCCGGAACGATCGAGCTGCTGAAGCCGACCGGAGAAATATAAAGGCCGAACTGGACAATGAATGGCACGACGTAACGGAAATCGCGATACTTCACATTAAGCGCGGCCAGCCAGATGCCAGCGCCAGCCGAAGCGAGAAGCGCGAGCGCGGTGAATATCGGCAAGGCCAAAAGCGACCAGCTCGGCCAAACATGGTAGAACACCATGAGAAGTCCCAGCAACGCCATCGAGATTGCGAAATCGACAAATGAAACGATGACGGCGCTGGCGGGAACGATGAGACGGGGGAAATAGACCTTGGAGATCAGATTGGCATTATTAATAAGACTGCCGCTGCCTTCAGCAAGCGAAGTGGCGAATAATTGCCAGGGCAACATGGCGGTGAATACCATGACCGGATAGGGAACACCTTCGGAGGGCAGTTTGGCAATGCGGCCAAAAACGAAAGTAAAGACAATCATTGTGAGCAGAGGTCGTATCACCGCCCAGAGGATGCCGATGACCGTTTGCTTGTAGCGCACGAGCACGTCGCGCCAGGCTAGGAAATAGAAAAGCTCGCGATAGCGAAACAGGTCGCGCCAGTAATTTTTTTCGGTGTGACCGGCTTCGATGACCAGCTCAGTGACGTGGGACATGTTGAAACTGTTAAAAGGTTACAAGATTGAAGCGTGTGTCGTTAAAGCGTGAAGTGCTAAATCGTTAATTTCCTTAACTCGTTAGGTTCCTTGTTCCGACCACGAATGGTTAAATCACCGATCAATATTTTCACCAGTCACTTAGTCCCAAACCAGCTCTTCGTGCTCATCCGGTGAAGGTGGCAATTTCCCGCCATGAAAAGCACGCGCTACTTCTTCCATTTGCTCGAGCATTAGAATCTTCTTTGTAAACGGCAAATCAGCGCACTCGAGCAGATCAGCGATGTTTTGTTGTCTCCAAAGTTTACGCTCCTCCTGTGATATCGGCCTTAGAGTCGGCTCATCCATTTTTTCTATTCTCGGCGATTAATTGCAATTGCTCAATATCGGCGAAGTCTTGCGGCCGGGCAGATTCCTGTTTCATTAGCAACAGTTGTTCCAATCGCAGCACCGGAGCTTTAATTCCTGCGACATCTTCCCACTTTGCCTGCACGAGCTCCTCGCTGAAAGCGAAAGGTTCCTTCACAAAAATATCCAGTCGCGTACTCTCGCGATTAGGATTGCGCATTTGAAACACAATCATCTGTTTTTCTTCCCGCCACATCCTTCTTTTTTCCTCATCGGCAAATTCTGCAGCCTTAACCGGCGCGAGTGGTTGATAGCCAATCTGCTCCAGCGCGTTCATGGCGCGGAGAATGTTTTCGCGTTCGAGGTTCAGAACGACATCGATATCAACAGTCGCTCGCACATAGCCGTGTGCGACAACGGCGAGGCCACCGACAATCAAGTAGCGCACGTCGGCGTCATTGAGGGCGCGCAAAATTGCTTCGACATCGGCCAGTTTCATGAACTACGCGCATGAGAATAGCAGACCGGGTGCCGATCTGAAACTGAAGACGGTAGTCACCGGCCTGGCGGGCTATCTCTTTATTGAACGGCTCATAGAGCCGTGGCTACAGTATCGCCACTTGTGTGAAACCGTGGTATCGCGGATGGAATGGGGGATGCTCGCGGCGGTTGATGATGTCCTACAATAAATGAGCAAAGACGAGAACATTGCACTGATTACGGGTATTACTGGTCAGGATGGCTCATATCTGAGCGAGCTGCTTTTGAGCAAGGGTTATGCGGTTCACGGGGTTGTTCGTCGGACGAGCAACCTGTTTCGATCGCGCATCGAACATTTGCGACGGGACGAAAATATTTATGGCGAAAGGCTGTTTCTTCACTACGGCGACCTTTCCGACGGCACGACGTTGCGCCGTATTTTCAACAACGTGCGGCCTACCGAGGTTTATCATCTCGCGGGACAAAGCCACGTCGGACTCAGTTTCGAGATTCCGGAATCGACCTGCGACGAGGCGGGAATGGCGACGCTGCGACTTTTGGAAATTGCGCGCGATCAGCCGCAAGCATTGCGTTTTTATCATGCCTCGAGCTCGGAGATTTTTGGGGACGCAATCGAAACGCCGCAGACTGAAACCACGCCGATGCATCCTTCAAGTCCCTACGGGTGCGCCAAGGCTTTCGCTACCCAACTGGCTCGGGTCTACCGCGAATCGTACGGGCTCTTTGTTTGTAACGGCATTCTGTACAATCACGAGTCGCCGAGGCGCGGCGAAAATTTCGTTACGCGCAAAATTGCGCGCGCGGTCGCGCGGATCGCGCGTGATCTCGAGACCGATCTCGTGCTGGGGAATCTGGAGAGCCAGCGCGATTGGGGCCGCGCGCAAGATTATGTTCAAGCGATGTGGCTAATGTTGCGGCACGATGTTCCAGACGATTATGTGGTGGCTACGGGCGAAACGCATTCTGTGCAGGAGTTTGTGGAAGCTGCGTTCGCAGTGGTGAATCTTCCATGGCAAAAGTTTCTTAAGCACGATACTTCCTTTGATCGTCCAGCCGAGCCTGCTCATTTGGTCGGCTGCTCCGACAAGATTCGCCAGAGGCTGGGATGGCGATCCACGGGCTCATTTTCGGAACTGGTACGGGAAATGGTGGAAGCGGAGCTTGAAAAGGTTGAGAAGTTGAGTGGTTGAGAAGTTGAGTAGTCGTCGCCTTGGCGACTAGTCTGTCCTTCGCCAAGACTAGGGCGTTGCAAAGAAGAGAGAGGATTGAGGCGTGAGTAGTTGAAAGGTTAAAACGGAAATGCGATTCAGGATGTAACGACGTAAACGAATGAACGAATACTTATTGTCGATCTTTCTCGGGATCATCGAGGGATTGACCGAATTCCTTCCGGTAAGCTCCACGGCGCATCTACGGATTGCGGAAGCAATTCTTCACCTCGATCTGCACGACAGCTTTTGGAAAATGTATACGATCGTTATCCAATTAGGTGCGATCCTGGCACTGCCCGTTTATTTCTGGAACCGAATTTTAAACTTCATCCGCACATTCCCGTCGGGCGAACGCGGTGACCGGACTGTGCTTACCCATCCGCTCAGCCTCACAATCATCGCCTTCGTTATCACCGCTGTGCCTTCTTTTCTGCTCTCGAAATTGATTGGCAAGAATCTCGAAAGTCTGACGGTGATGGCGACGGCACTGCTCGTCGGTGGAATTGTGATGTGGATTGTTGATGCAACTTTTACGAGGCCGCGCGTCACGAACATGGAAGAGATGACTCTTCCGCAAGCCGCCTGGATCGGCGCGGTTCAAATTCTGTCGGCGGTTTTTCCGGGGACTTCACGCTCGATGTCGACAATTGCGGCCGGACAAGTCGCGGGTATGTCCCGCCCGGCTGCGCTTGAGTTTTCATTTTTTCTCTCGATGCCAACCATGATCGTCGCCACCAGTTACGATTTTCTGAAGACGGTCTTGCCTCACCACAACGAAGTTGAAGGCAATCTGGCGCCGCTTTACGTCAGTGGTCATCAGTGGATCGTGTTAGCCATCGGTTTCATCGTTTCATTTATCGTCGCGCTAGCAGTGGTCGCGTGGTTTATGCGCTGGGTCAGGGCGCGGGGCTTTGTGCCGTTTGCAATTTATCGGATCATTCTAAGCATCACGCTCTTTGTCTTACTCGCGCGTGGACTAATCTGATTCACATGGAAACCGACCCGATCCTTCCCGACTTGCAAAGCTGCGTTCTCTGTGAGGATGTCCGTTGCGAATTCAATGGAATGCAAACGCTCGTCGGCGTGATCAACGTCGTTCCCGCACCGACACTACCGATTAATTACATGCGGCTTTGCATTTGGACGCGGTGGTGCAGTGGTTCGGGAAAGTTCCGACAGAGGTCGCGCATTGTGGGCGTGGACGAGCAGCAAGTCATCGCGCAAGCGGAGGTGGAATTCGTTTTAAAGGAAATGGAAGGCCATGCAACCAACGTTCATTACTTCGGTGGGATTCAATTCCAGCAATACGGCCTGCATCACGTGGAGATTTATTTAGGGGACGAATTGCGGCTGCGTTTTCCGCTGCCGGTCATTCAAGTGGTGCGCCAATAGGGTCAGGGGAGCCCGAGATTTTCCGCAACTAACGCTTGCCAAGTCCGCGGCGTTTGTTTAAGACGGCGCTTCTCATGGCGGGGAAGCTCTCATTTGCGTTGCTCTGTCTGTTAGGCCTGTTCAGGCAAGCGTACGCGCAAGAGGTAATTATCGCTCGGGAAGAGAGGCCGCAGGTTCCGCGCGCAGAAGTCGCCATTCATCCTCAGGTGAAGACAGAGACACACGTCGATAAGCGGATCGCGGTGCGACTGGCAAACCCGCAGTCGCCAGAGAAGAAGGTACTTCCGGCCGTATCTAATAATGTAGTACAGGTTCCAAAGCAGGATCGGGCTGCTCCTCAACCCTCGAAAACAGAAGTTCGGATCTCTCCACCGAAACTAGAGCTTCACGGCGGTCAAATGGGCAAAACTGCCTCCGCGACCGTGCCAGGGCAGAAGCAAGGAGCAATCACTACGCCTCTGCCTAGCACGTCCAATCACAGCGTGGATGCAGCGTCGTTGCAGCCGGTCAACAACCATTTCGAAACCGCATTTATCAAACTGGCGGACGGCTTCGACTTCCCTGTCGGCAAGCCGGACGCGCAAGGATATTATAAGGCACGCGGATTCCGTTCTCACGGGCATTTGGGGGAAGACTGGGACGGCGTTCGCGGTGGCGACACCGATTTAGGTGACCCGATCTACAGCATCGGACACGGCCTGGTGGTTTTTGCGCGTGACTGCCATATGGGCTGGGGCAACGTGATTATTGTTCGCCACAGCTATCGGGAAAGCGGCGTCGTAAAAAATATCGATTCACTGTACGCTCATTTAGACAGCATCCTGGTCCATTGCGGACAGACCGTGACGCGTGGCCAAAAAATCGCGACGATGGGGACGGCCCATGGTTTGTATGACGCGCATTTGCATTTGGAAATTCGTAAGAACATCGAGATCGGAATGAGCCGTGCTGCCTTTGCCGAGGATTTCAGCAACTACTATGATCCGAGTCAGTTCATTGCCATGCATCGGCACGTTTCAGCTGCCGGCGGCACATATCGTGTCGCGATGAACACGTTTGTGCGCGATGCGCACATCAATTGGAACAAGGCCAGAAATTACTCCCATTCGCAATCTCGAGGCGGCACGGGCGAATCGGCCGCGGCCTTAAAGAAGGCGATCGCGAGCCAGCACTGATGCGCCTTTCGGCGCCGTGAATCGATAAAATTGTTAAACCGTTAAAGCGTTGAAGCGTTGGGGCGAGGCGCGCTGTCGCTACCGTCTTGTTCCATGAAAAAACGTGGTCGGGATGGCCGTGCCACATCTGACTAAACCACGCCTAACAGCCAGAGTATTAGAATGATGAGTAGAATGAGTCCAATCCCGCCAGTGGGATAATAACCCCAACCACTACTGTACGGCCACGTAGGAAGAGATCCGATCAACAGAAGAATAAGGATTACCAGTAACAGAGTGCGCGTGCTCATATAACCCATTCTACGCACACGCATGAGGATATGGATTTAGGAATTTTTGTTTGTGGAAATGCTGCGACTGACCCGGGACGTCTAGGAACGTAGAAGCAGCAGCTTACTTGCTGGTTTTCCGTTTCATCTGAAGCGGCTGGAACAACCCCGCTTCTACTTGTTTAAAAGGCTTGCAGCCGGACGCGCGCTTCTTATCGTTCGTCGGCAAGTCCCGATTGCGTCTTGCCGGATGCGTCGGGCAAATTTTTTGCCCAATTCAATTTATGGCGAACACCATTTTAATCGGCGCGCAATGGGGCGATGAAGGGAAAGGTAAAATCATCGACTGGCTCGCGGGAAAAGCCAACGTGGTCGTTCGCAGCCAAGGCGGAAACAACGCCGGACACACCGTTATACACAGCGGGAGAAAGTACGTTCTGCATTTGATCCCTTCGGGAATTTTGCGACGCGGAAAAGTTTGTGTGATTGGAAACGGTGTGGTGGTCGATCCAATCGCGCTGGTGGAGGAAATACAAGGTTTGCGCAAACTCGGCATCACGGTCGACAAAAACTTACTCTTGAGCGATTGCGCGCATTTAGTAATGCCTTACCACCGCCTGCTCGATGAGCAGCGCGAATTGCGCAAGGGCAGGGCAAAGATCGGAACCACGAAACGAGGCATTGGTCCGGCATACGGCGATAAGGCCGCGCGCACTGGGCTGCGCGTCTCCGATCTGATGCAGCCGATTCTATTTTCGAAAAAATTGCAGGCTAAGATCCGCGAGAACAATAGCATTCTGCAAGCACTAGGCGCTAGGCCGATCAATTATCGAGAGGTAAACGATAAATATTTGGCGGCGGGCGAAAAACTGCGCCCGTTTGTCGCCAACACGGTCGTTTATCTTCACCGGGCTCTGGAGAAGGGGAAAGAGATCCTTTTTGAAGGCGCGCAAGGGACGTTCCTCGACATCGACCATGGGAGCTATCCCTATGTAACTTCTTCCAACACGACCGCTGGCGGCGCGTGCACGGGCAGCGGCGTGCCTCCACATCGCATGGATCGTGTCCTCGGGGTAATGAAGGCCTACACCACACGGGTGGGTGAGGGAGCCCTGCCCACTGAGGACGCAGCGCTGGCCGACTTGCTACACAAGATGGGGCGCGAATTTGGGGCAACAACCGGTCGGCCAAGGCGCTGTGGATGGTTTGATGCTGTCGCGACGCACTATGCGACGATGATTAACGGGATCGACGAGCTTGCCATCACTAACCTGGATGGCCTCGACCATGTGGATCCGATCCTTGTGTGTGTGGGATACCGGCTGAACGACAAACGCCTGCAAGTCCCACCTTCTGACGCGGCGCAACTCGATAATTGCGAATCAATTTACGAAGAGCTGTCCGGTTGGAATAAATCAACGCATTCTGCAAAAAAACTTTCGCAACTGCCCTTATCCGCACGCAAATACGTTAGACGAATTGCTGAACTTACGGGAGCCAGATTGTCGATGGTTAGTGTCGGTCCCGCCCGCGGACAAACGATTCTCGTGTAAAAGTCCACGCGATGGCCTCCAGCAGCAGACCTGTCCCGCGGCATGTGGCTATTATTATGGACGGCAACGGTCGCTGGGCCAAGTCGCGCGGGCTTCCGCGAATCAAAGGCCATGAGCGAGGCGCCCAAGCGGTGCGTGAATGCGTCGAGGGCTGTGGGGAGCTCAAAATCGATTACCTCACGCTCTATGCGTTCTCGGCTGAGAATTGGCAGCGCCCGAAAAGTGAAGTCTTCGCTCTGATGCGGTTGCTCGAGAAATTCCTGAAAGAGAAAACGCCCGAGCTTGTGGAAAAGAATGTTCGGCTTCAGGCGATCGGGCGACTGACCGATTTACCAGAGAGCTGCCAACAGCAGCTTCACAAGACGATCGAGCAGACTGCGGCTAATAGCGGTCTTACCTTAATTCTGGCGCTAAGTTACGGCGGCAGACTCGAGATCATTGATGGGATCAAGAGTTTGCTGCGCGCTGTCGAACTGGGTCACATCGACAAGGCAATGATCGACGTCGAGATGTTCAGCAAGCATCTGTACACGCGGTATTATCCGGATCCCGATCTGCTCATTCGCACCTCCGGCGAAATGCGCTTATCAAATTTTCTTCTATGGCAACTTTCATATACAGAAATGTATGTGACGCCCAAGCTTTGGCCTGACTTCACCAAGAAGGACCTCATCGCTGCGGTGGAGGATTATGGGAGCCGGCAACGTCGCTACGGCGCGGTGGGATGATTTCTGTGCTCCCCGGAAAAGACGGGCGCGTCGTGGACTAAATAAACGCTTCTGCGATTGAATCAGCCACGGACTTGCCCGCTCGCGTCAGGACGAGGTTGCTGTTTGATCGTCGAAGTAGGCCGAGCGTAACGAACTGGCGTATCTGCTCGGAGTGCGAGGCCAGCACGGCCATGGGAAGGCCTTCGCGCGTGCGCAGGGCAAGAGCGATTTTCTCAGTGCGTTTCATCTCCGCAGTCAGTTTTTCCGTGAAGTTAATTGGTGAGCGACTGGCCAAAACACGGTTGGCGTATTCGCGGTAGTCGGGAATGTTTTGCCAGCGACGCATCCCCAAAGTAGAAAACGCACTTGGGCCGATTCCCAAATAATTTTCACCGATCCAGTAGGCGCGGTTGTGCACCGAGGCATAACCGGGCTGCGCGTAGTTTGAGATTTCGTATTGTTCGTAGCCTGCTTTTTCTAGCATCGACATCGTGATTTCAAAGAGATCGGCTTCGAGATCGACATTGGAGCGGAGTTCGCCACGAGTTTGCCGGAGGAAAAATTCTGTGTCCTCTTCGTAGGTGAGGCAATAAGCGGAAATGTGTTCAGGTCGCAGCTGAATTGTCTTTTCTAGCGTGGCTTCCCATTGTTCGACGGTTTGGCCGGGAAGACCGAACATGAGATCGATATTAATATTCGAAAATTGAGCGTTGCGCAGAATTCGGAACGATTCTTCGGCCTGTTGCGCGTTGTGTTCGCGCCCCAAAATCTTGAGCAATTTGTTGTCCCAGGATTGCACGCCCAAACTGACTCGGTTCACGCCGAGTTTGAACAGGACTGCGGCCTTTCGAGCTGAAACGCTTCCCGGGTTGGCTTCGATCGTCCACTCTTGCAGGTGGGAAAGATCCAGGCGTTGCTGAAATCCGCGCAAAAGTAATTCCAACTGCGCGATCGTAAGCGCCGTCGGTGTTCCGCCGCCAAAGAAAATAGTCCGCGGAGCGATATCGAAGGCGGCGGCACAGTTTAGGACGTCACGTAAGATGGCTTCACAGAACCGGTGGGTTTGCGAGCGATCCATTAAGTCCTTATAGAAAGCGCAGTACGGGCAGATGCGCGCGCAAAACGGAATGTGCACATAAAGGTGGTTGATCGAACGGGCTGACGCTTCGGCTGTCACAATAGGTTCCGCGCAGTTGTTATTCGCGCGGTTGCTCATAAAGTCCGTTGCCACTGTTCACACCTTGCCGATCCGAAACGTAGCTATTGTTTTCTTTTGCGCCATTGCCTCTGCCATCGCGCAGGCGCCACCCCCCTTACCGACTCCTTCGACGGTTTTCGTCGCGCACAATCCCGACGCGATAACGGATTTCCGGGCAAATCCCCAAGTTGTCCGCACCATGGTCAATCGGCTCGTGCTTGCGGTGACGGGCCAGCCCGATATCGCGAAGGCATGGTCCTCTTTGGTTGCACCTAACGACAAGATCGGGATTAAGATTTCGGCCGCCGGAGGCGAGCTTTTCACGACGCATCATGAAGTGGTAAATGCGATTGTCGATGGTCTGGTCGCCGCCGGCCACTCGCGCAACAGCATCATTGTCTGGGACCGGTCGCTCGGTGGAATTAAGGAAGCCGGGTATCGGCTTGACTCCGATGGCTATCAATTAAAGGCGGTTGCGCCGAGCGATGGTTATGATCGGGAGGCAGTTTTTAGCGCACCGCTATTGGGCAAGCTGGTTTGGGGCGACCTGGAATATAAAGCTGAGCCAGGGAAATCGGTGCCGCTTTCCGATACGCAAAACACCAGCAACGTGAGTCACTTTTCCCGGATCATCTCGAGCGAGGTCACCAAGATAATCAATGTGCCCGTCATGAGTAACACCGAAAAGAATGGGATCGCTGGCTGTCTTTACAACGTCACCATTCCAAATATCGATAATTGGCGCCGTTTTTCCCAAGGCAGTGGCTTTGGCGCTGCCAGTATCGCGGAAATTTACAGTCACCCGCTGATTGGGAAAAAAGTCGTTCTAAATTTAATGGACGGATTGGTCGCGCAGTATGCCGGTGGTCCGCAATCGCAGCCATTTTTTTCTGAGCATTATGCAACTCTCTACGCCAGCAAGGATCCGGTGGCGTTAGATGCAGTGGCCTTGAAAAAATTGGAGGAATGGCGGAAACGCGGAAGTTTGCCCGCGATCGGCCGAATGGCCGCCTACGTTGAGGCGGCGGGCCAAATCGGCTTGGGTAACGCCGCGCCGAATCGGATTGTGGTGACGAATGTCGGAAAAATTTCGTCCGAATAAGAGTGCATGAACAGTCTGACGAATGCTTCGTCGAGAGACCTGCAATCGATTCTTCGCTCGGTTTCGCGTTCGTTCTTTATTTCTATCCGGCTGTTGCCGAGAAAACTCCGCAACCCGGTCGGAGTTGGATATTTGCTTGCGCGTGCCACAGATACGCTGGCGGACACGGCAGAGATTTCAGCAGCATTACGCGAAGAAGCGCTGAGCGCAGTGGTTTGGGCGATTCAAGGAACGGGATCCCGGGAAGAAATTGTCAACCTGGTAACCTCATTTACTCCTTTGCAAAAGAATGAAGCCGAGCGGCGGCTAATCACAACTCTGCCCGAATGTTTGGAATCTTTCGAGCGATTAAATCCGGCTGATCGTGAAGACATTCAGACGGTTCTCGGCAAAATCACGCAAGGACAAGCGCTCGATCTCAAGCGTTTCAGCGAGACCGAACCACCGCAAGCGCTGGCGACCGCGGCCGATCTGCATCACTACACTTATCTGGTCGCTGGATGCGTCGGAGAGTTTTGGACGCAACTATGTTTTCGCCACGTCGAGAACTTCTCGGAGTTTCCGTCGACCGAGATGCTCGACCTTGGAGAAAAGTACGGAAGGGGTTTGCAGTTAATCAACATTCTGCGCGATGCCGGCACTGATCTGCGCGCGGGCCGATGTTATTTTCCTGAGGACGAATTAAACACTATTGGCCTGGAGCCCGCCAAAATCTTGCGTGAGCCCGGTCGTTTCGAGTCGGTGTATCAAAAATGGCATGAGGAAGCTGAACATGGCCTAAGGTCGGGAATGCAATATGTGCACGCGATTCAGGACCGGCGTGTTCGTGGTGCGACCGCTTTGCCTGCACTAATCGGCGCGCGTACCCTGGCGCTCTTGCGCAACGCGGGTTCGATGGCTTTGCAAAACAAGGTGAAGATGCCGCGAAAAGAAGTGCGCGCGATGATCGTGTCAGTTGCGATGAGGTTGGCCGACCGCGAATATCTTAGGGAGCTATTTCTCGAAGCGCTCGAATGACGGGGAGGTAGAGGCGATTGACCCCAATCGCCAAAAACCTGCAGTGCCATTCGCTACTATAAATCGATATAATGTCGCCATGGCGCGTTTCATTCGAAAACAGCTCAATCACACCAAGCATTTTTCTGCGCGCTTTGGCGCAACCTGCTTCATTACTGTTTGTACCGAACCGCGCGGGGTAAATCAGCTCTGTCGCAAACAAACGGTAATAACGTTATTTAAGACCGCGCGTGTTTATCACGAGCAGCAGAGGTGGTATTTGAAATTGCTTTTGCTCATGCCAGACCACGCTCATGCATTGCTCGGTGTGTCCGGTGATACTTCGTTGTCACAATTGGTTCGGGATTACAAACGCATCACCGCAAGAATCTCCGGTGTAAGATGGCAGAGAAATTTCTTCGATCACCGGCACAACGAGAGTGTGGCCGCGAAATATGATTACATCGTTCACAATCCGGTTCGAGCGGGGTTGATCGCGCAAGAAGATCAATGGCCATACGTTCTGGCCGGCGCTGATCTCGACGACGCATAGGTAGAGGCGATTGACCCCAATCGCCATGGCGGTTCGCCTCCGGCCCGGAGGGCCTACGCTCCGGCGGGGTGAACCCCTGCTACCTCACAGAAAATACCTTCTCTGTTTTTCGCTGATGGGCCGTTCGAGGCGCTCCAAAACCAGCAACATGTCCTCCCAAACCTTGCGTTTTTCGGATGGCGATTGGTTGCGAAGCAAATAGGCCGGATGATATGTGATCATCAAAGGCGTTCCGTTATACGAATGCCATCTCCCGCGCAACTCGCGCATGGTGCCGCGTGTTCCCAGCAACCCTTCGACCGCGACCGCGCCGAGGGCGACCAGGATCTTCGGTTGAATGATGTCAATCTGTTCCATCAAATACGGCCGACAAGTCTGCATTTCGACAGGCGTCGGCGGACGATTTCCGCTTGAACCGCGTGGCATGTCGGGCCGGCACTTCAAAATGTTCGCGATGTAGACATCGCCACGCTCCCAGCCCATCGTTTCAATTATTCTCGTCAACAATTGGCCGGCGCGACCGACAAACGGTTCGCCTTGCGCATCTTCATCCACCCCTGGTGCTTCGCCGATAAACATCACGTCGGCGTTTGGATTGCCCACGCCGAACACGGTCTGCCTGCGCGAACTCGCAAGGTGCGGGCATTTCATGCAAACGCTTACCCGCGCCCGTACCAATTCGAGCATGTCGAATTTGCTGGCAGCGGTGCGGTCCGTCTGCAAAAGCTCATTAATTGTTGCCCGCGAAGCGCAAGGTAATCGCTCAGAATTCTCTCGGATCTGTTCGAGGGCAGAGACAACCAAATCGAGCGCCGGGCGAAACTGCATGTCCGGATGATGAGAACTTTTACGCCAGCCTGCAATTTTTTTAGTTATTAAAGGATGAGCTCAACCTTAAGCGACTACGATTATCCTTTGCCTGGAGGCTTAATCGCAAGCCGTCCACTGCCGCAACGGGACGCTTCCCGCATAATGGTGTTGCGTCGCGAGTCGGAGACGATTGAGCATCGACAGTTTCGCGATCTGCAAAATTTTCTCGAACCGGATGATCTGCTGGTACTCAACGACACGCGTGTGCTGTCCGCGCGTAAATTTTCCGATGATGGCGCGATTGAATTCCTGTTTTTGGAGAAAATCCCATCAGTCCGCTGGAAATGCCTCGTTAAGCCGGGCCGGAAAATGCGTGTTGGCGCCGTGACAAAAATTGACGGCGTGACCGCGAAGGTGGAGGAAATTGCGCCGGACGGCACACGCCTAATCGCGCTCGATCGGGATATCGATGTTTATGCCGGGGGATCAATGCCGTTGCCGCCTTACATTGGTCGATTGAGCGATGCCGAAGACGAGGCGCGATACCAGACCGTTTTCGCGCAAAGAGCCGGGGCGGTGGCTGCTCCAACCGCCGGTCTCCATTTTACGCCGGAAGTGTTACGAAGGATTCCACATGCCTTCGTTACGTTGCATGTCGGTCCCGGAACGTTTCGACCAGTACTAAGTGACAATATCGCCGAACACCGAATGCACCCGGAGCAATTCGCGATCTCTAATGAAGCGGCTGATAAGATCGATAAGGCTAGCCGCGTTGTCGCCGTAGGAACAACAAGCGTGCGCGCATTGGAATCCGCAAAACGCCGCGACGGTAAACTGATCGCTCAAAGCAGCGCGACCGACATTTTTATTTATCCGCCATTCGAATTTCAGGTAATCGATGCGCTGCTGACAAATTTTCATCTGCCGCGCTCGACCTTGCTTATGCTCGTAAGTGCATTTGCCGGGCGCGAGTTTATTCTTCGCGCGTATGCGGAGGCGATCCGCGAGCGATACCGATTTTATAGTTACGGCGACTGCATGCTGATTTTGTAGATGTAGCGGTGCTTGTGCCAAGCACCGGCGTTAAACAGGCGCTTGGCACAAGCGCCTCTACATCACTCCGGTCGTGATGACCCTGTAGGTTTTTCCGGCGTGTGCTATTCTGCGCGCAAATGGACCAGCCCAAGGGCGAGCTTGTCATCCAAACCATCGCCATGCCAAAGGATACAAATCGTGACGGCGATATTTTCGGCGGCTGGGTGGTGGCGCAGATGGATTTGGGCAGTGCCATCCTTGCGGCAAAGGTCGCGAAAGCGCGCGTGGTTACCGTGGCGATAGAAGGAATGTCATTCCTGCATCCAGTCCGGGTGGGGGATACCGTCGCCTGCTACGCCTGGGTGGAGAAAATCGGGCGCACCTCGATGACAATCCCGGTGGAAGCCTGGGCTTATCGCTATATGACGGGTGAGCAGATTCGCGTCACTCACGGCGTGTTTACATACGTCGCCGTCGATCGTGAAGGGAAACCGATCCGGGTGAAACGTGAGTAGGGTCGCGCGCCCAAGGTGTGCCTACCTTACTCGCTCGTCTGCGATTCGGCTGATGTTACTGACTGAGGCGAATCGTTGACGCCAGCGGTTATTTTTGGATTCGATGGCGAGGCTGGAGGCACGCGCACGCGAGGCGTCCTCATTTTTGCCTGCTGCCGTGCGCGGATCCCACTCTGTTTCCTGACATATTTCTCATAGGCAAGCTGCTGCCTCCCGCTTTTCGTGAAGTGGGCACACCCGGGTAACGCAAGGCAACTGATCAAAACGGCCGTGAGCCACCTGAGGATTTGTTCCAGCATGCCTCAATACGAAGCAGAAGTTGTGCGAAGCACACCGTATTGAAACCGGGCGATATCAGGGTTCCGTTAAATGGCGGAGGTAATTCGCCGCCCGCAAATAAACCCGGTGCGGGCCGCCGCGCAGCAGTTCCTGGCTCATTAATTGCACCGGATCGTTGCTTTGTGCGGGCATCATCTGAGACAGGCGCTCCTCGTCCGGTTTGCCACGCCAGACCTCCAGGAGATCGCCACAGTCGGCGTGCTTAACGAGGAACTCGATGCCATTCGAATTGAGCACGAGTTCGCTGACCGGCTCGCCCGCGCGCTCGTAAAGTTCGATGTCGATCTTGTCCCCTTTTGAATTCGTGAACTGAAGCCGATTGCTGTTGTTTGCTTTCTCCGCGCGCCAATTCAGTTGCGCTGCCAGCCAGCCTGCCAGCAGCAGAGCAGTCGATCTGAATCCGGGCGCAAAATAGATCTGGGTGTTTTCGATTTCAGTAAAATGATGGTGCGAGGCCGGGTGATCGAAAAACTGCGCGATGGCGAGGCGAGTTTTGTCGAGCCGCGTCCAGTTTAAATCGCACAGGACGATGCGTTGTCTGGCCTCGTCCTGGGCTGACTCAACCAGTTGCATCTGCGCGCCGAAATCTTCCCAGTCGCGGCTGTCATAAATGAATCGATCGACCCAAGCCCAAAGCTGCGGGTCCATCGGATCGTGCAAAACTCCCTGCCACCAGAGATAAAAAGGCAAGTCGGAATCGAGATGCGAGAAAACAATATTTGGCAACAAACCAGTGCATGGTCCTTCGAGCAAAAATGAAAGCTGCTCCGAACATATTTGTTTGCTGCCGGCATGGCCGAGATGGCAGTGCGCGCTGATCCACGCTTCCACGCGATTTTCCTTCGCTTTCGGATTGGCCCCAATGACGATTGCGCGGCAGGCATGGTTCTGCGCGATCTGTGAAATGAGCTGGGTGTTTTTTGTGAGCGACCCCGGCGCTTCGCTGTAAACAGCCAGATTGATCAGCGACGCGCGCGTCATGGCCGCTTCGCTTTGTTGCCAGAGTTTTTTCAGCTCCTTGTCGATCTTGCCGATTTCGACCTGGAGACCGAGCGAATAACTTTCAGCAATTTCGGGCATAATCGTTCATAATCTTCGCCAGGTACGTCCGTCGCGCGCAAGTAAAGCGTCGGCTTCTTCCGGACCCCACGACCCGGCCGGATAAAAATGCAATGGCGGCGGATTTTTTTTTGCATGCCAAGCCTCTTCAATTGGATCAATAAACGCCCAGGCCTCTTCCACCTCGTCACGCCGCGCGAAGAGAGTTGCGTCGCCGCTCATGGCGTCGAGAAGCAGGCGCTCATAGGCTTCGGGGCTGGCCTTGCCGAATGAGGTCCCGTAGTGAAAATCCATTTTCACCGGCTCGATGCGCAGACTTGTTCCGGGAATTTTCGCCTGCATTCGCAGCGAAATCCCTTCATCAGGCTGAATACGAACGACAAGAACATTTTGATCGAGCGCGACAGATTCCTTGTTGAACAAGACGGACGGCGCTCTTTTAAAATGCACCGAGATCTCGGTTCCAGATTTAGGGAGCCGTTTCCCGACCCGCAAATAAACCGGCACATCGGCCCAGCGCCAATCGTCGATATTGATACGTAGCGCCACAAAAGTCTCCGTCATCGATTTCGGATCGACGTTCTTCTCTTCGCGGTAACCCGCGACAGGTTTTCCGTTGATCGCGCCGGCAGCGTACTGGCCGCGCACAACATTTATTCCTTCTTCCGGTCCGATAATGCGCCGAAGCGAGCGCAGTACTTTTACCTTTTCGTCTCGGATACTATCCGCGCCCAAGTCGGTGGGCGGCTCCATGGCAATGAGGCAGAGCAACTGCAAGAGATGATTCTGCACCATGTCGCGCAATGCCCCGGAGCCTTCGTAATAGCCGGCGCGTCCCTCCACTCCGAGCGTTTCCGCCGCTGTGATTTGCACGTGATCGATGTATCGGGTGTTCCAAAGCGGTTCGAAAATCGCGTTGGCGAAACGCAACACCAGAATGTTCTGTGCTGTCTCCTTTCCGAGGAAGTGATCGATCCGGTATGTTTGCTCTTCTGAAAAAGACTTGCTGACGACACGATTCAACTCGCGCGCCGAAGCAAGGTCGGTCCCGAATGGTTTTTCCACGATTACGCGGGCCCAACCGCCTTGTGCATGATTCAAGCCGACGGTTTTGAGATTCTCCAGGATCGGTTCGAATTGATCAGGCGCGACAGCGAGATAGAAAAGCCGATTCCCACGGGTACCGCGTTCCTTATCGATCTTCTCAAGGCGCTGCGCCAAAGTTTTGTAACCCTCGATATCTGCGAATTCGCTTTGGTGATAAAAGATCGATTGCGCGAATGTTTTCCATATTTCGTCGCGCACAGGCTGTCGCGAAAACTTTCGGGTGGCCTCCTCGAGCTCTCGTCTAAACTCCTCGTCGGTTTTTGGCCGGCGGGCAACGCCGACCACTGTTACCGCCGGTGGCAGTTCGCCGTCGGCGGCAAGATTGTAAAGCGCTGGCACCAGCTTGCGATGGGTCAGGTCGCCAGTCGCACCGAAAATGACGACGCTGCACGGTTGCGGCGCGGCCCGCGCCGATAATCCTTCACGCAGCGGATTCGTTTGTGGTCGATCGGTGGCTCGATTCATAACCAAACGGAGATTACACCGGGTTGGGGCGGCTAGGTAAGGCCAATTTTTGCCATGGCGACGGCCCATTTATCATCGATCGAGTTTATGCAACGGTAGGCATCTCGCCTTGCAAACAACTTTAAGATCGCAGCAGCCGCTACGGTCAGAAGGGCAGGGGAAAGCGGCGCGTTAACTCGCGTACTTTGCCACGCACCTTCTCCAAGCCATCTGGGTCATCTCGTTTGCTCAACGCTTCCGCGAGTAAATCTGCGATCTCGAGCATTTCCTCCTCTTTCATGCCCCGCGTGGTCACGGCGGGCGTTCCGACGCGGATTCCGCCCGGCTTGAAAATTGGATAGGTATCAAACGGGATCGCGTTCTTGTTGACGGTAATGCCGGCCCGATCAAGAACATCCTGCGCCTGCTTACCGTTGACCTCTTTCGGGCGAAGATCGACCAGCATTAAGTGATTATCGGTTCCACCCGAGACGATGCGGTAACCGTGTTTGGAAAGGCCGGCCGCAAGGGCTTTGGCATTTACCACTACCTGGCGTTGATATTCGCGGAATTGCGGTTGAAGCGCCTCGTGAAAACAGACCGCTTTGGCCGCGATCACATGCATGAGCGGTCCGCCCTGTATCCCTGGGAAGAGCATCGAATCGATTTGCTTCGCGAATTTTTCCTGACACATCACGATACCGCCGCGTGGTCCGCGCAGACTTTTATGCGTTGTCGTGGTGACGAAATGCGCGTGCGGAACAGGACTGGGATGCTGGCCCCCTGCCACCAGACCAGCGATGTGCGCCATGTCGATGAAAAGGAGCGCGCCAACGGAATCGGCGATTTGGCGCAAGCGCGGGAAATCGAGTGTTCGGGGATAAGCGGAAGCTCCAGCCGTGATCATAACCGGTCGAACTTCATCGGCCTGTTTTTGCAGTGCGTCGTAGTCGATCGTCTCCGTTTTCTCGTCCACGCCGTAATGCGTAACCTGATAAAACTTGCCAGAGAAGTTCGCGGGATGACCGTGTGTGAGATGACCTCCGTGGGCGAGGTTCATGGTCAAGATCTTGTCGCCTAGATTAATGGCGGCAAAGTAAACCGCCATGTTCGCTTGGGCGCCGCTGTGCGGCTGCACATTAACGTGCTCGGCCGCAAATAGGCGCTTGGCTCGGTCAATCGCGAGCTGCTCGGCCACATCGACATTCTCGCACCCGCCGTACCAACGCTTACCCGGATAACCTTCCGCATACTTGTTCGTGAGTACGCTACCTTGCGCCTCCATGACCGCGCGGCTTGTAAAGTTCTCCGACGCGATCAACTCAATGTTTTCGCGCTGGCGTTTTTCTTCCGCGCTGATCGCATCAAAAATTTCCGGGTCTACCCTGCGCAAGGCTTCGCCATAAATCCGCGACGCCGATCCGCTCGCTCCGGTTTGCATGTGATGAGGAGTGTCTCCCATTAGATATGACGAAGCGCCGCCGGCGCGCGCCGCGCCCGGCGGAACAAGTTCGCTTTGTTCTACGAAGGCAAGCACGCTCGGTAAAGCGTTTTTGATGGTACGTGCGCACGTTTCGTAGACATCGCGGCCCAGTCCGATCGGATCCGGCACGTCGCGCCAGACTGTCGTGCCCGGTTCTTCAAACTCGCGCAGCAGATAAGATTTTTCCGCGCCGTGCGGGAAGAGGAGGTGAATGGTTTCCAAATGCGCGCCGGTCATGGCAAAAATATGAGTGGCACGTTCTACCAGCGCAGTTGTGAGCGGCTGGCTCCGAAGGTAACTGATGTCCACGCCTTCATCCTCGCAAACCTGCACGGCATATAAACTAGGCGGCTGCCCTCGAACAGCATGGACTCCGGCCGAAGCTACCTCGATATCCTTTCGGTTTCCGATTAATCGGCGAAAGAGACCTTCCGCGATTGGGCTACGGCAAATGTTACCGGTACAGACAAAGAGGACGCTTTTCACGATGCGCGCCGCGCAAGCGTACGCAGAAATAACCTAGGATTGAACAGGTTCAAGTCAATTGAACGGCGTACAGAAGCGGTGATTGAGACAGTCAAACCCAGACTGAATCGGGATGGTAGGTCGTGCTCCTAGCCTGCAACGATACTTTGAGGGTGCGCGCCCCCGCGGCCCCTTGATTGATCGTCTGGTACGACTCTCGCGGCGCGATTCATGGATAAAGGCGGAAATGAATGTCGCCGCGTAGCGCCGGCACTGACCGGAGTGGCGATGATGACAACGCGTGCTTAAAATGCGCGAATGCCATCGTGGTGGAAACGATTTCGTTACCGGCTTGAATGGATTGGCCTTATTCTCGCGGCCAAGCTGGTCCCGTCGCTCTCGCGCAAGGCTTGCTTTTATCTCGCCAGCTTTCTCGGCTCGTTCATTTTAATCTTTGACCGACATGGCCGGGCTGTCGCGCTGAGCAATCTCGAAGCTGCATTCGGTAATCAGTACTCAGCCCGTGAGCGTCGAAGAATCGTTCGCGAATCGTTCCACCATTTTGCGCGGACAATGCTCGATCTTTTGTGGAGTCCGCGTCTGACACGCGAAAATTTCTCTCGTTACATCGAATTACAAAACCTCGAGGAGATCTCACGCGGAACTGGTCCGGAGCGCAGCGTGATCATTGCGTGTTATCACTACAGTAATTTCGAATGGTTAAGCCTGGCTTGTGGTTTTCTCGATCTGACCGGCACGATCATCTCACAGGAATTCAAAAACTCCCTGCTCGATCCAATCTTCAAAAGAATTCGCGAGCAATCCGGGCACGAATTCATTCCGCGCGAGCGCGGTATCGTGCGGCTTTACAAAGTACTTCGGCGAAAAGGGCGGACCGCTCTGCTGGTTGATCTCACCGTCCCACGAAGGCAAGGGGCCGTCGCGATTGATTGTTTCGGCTTAAAGACTAGCGTAACCGCTGCTCACGCCTGGCTCCATCAGCGTACCGGCACACCGATTATTCCGGCGCACTGCGAACCGCTGCCGGGAGGGCGTTATCGGATGGTTTTTCATCCAAAGGTTGCCCACACGGAAACGATGACGCTTCAACAAATCGCGCAGGCTTGCTGGAATTCGTTCGAGCCCTATGTGCGGAAAAACCCGTCGCCGTGGCTCTGGGTCTATAAACACTGGCGTTATCGCCCGACAAGCGACGATCGGCCGTATCCTTTTTATGCGCACGTCTACAAGGCGTTCGACAGAATCTCACGGAAAGCCGCCAAGGCCGGGGACGCTCTTGATGAACAGTGAGAAAACTCCCTGTGAGGACGTTTCGCCAGGTAGGGCGGGTTCTCTGATTGCGAGCCTGCCCTGACCGAAACCTGCCCTGAGCGAAGCCGATGGGTGGAACGGGTTAATCACCCTACGTTAGACCCCGCGGCCGCTGCCGGCCGAACACGGAAATAGGTGCTCGCCGCAAACCGTGCTCCATTCTCCTAGTTTCGGGCGTCAAGTTGACAAAAACCTTTCCTGCTCTTCCAATAGAAGTTATGCGAACTGTTTCCAATTTAACTTTGCTCGGTGGTGCCGGATTAATTTCGCTGCTTACCGGTTGCGGAACGCGAGGGATGGTCTCCGGCGGCGCGTATCATGTAACAGCTTACCGTCCGCATGATCCTTCGGCGGTGCGCGTGAAGGTTTCGCTGTCGAAACAGAATATTTATGTGATGGAAGGTGATCGCTGTTTGATGGCTGTGGCCTGTTCGGTGGGTATTCCGGAAAAGCCGACACCGCGCGGCAGTTTCACAATCTACTCCAAGCAGGAACAGAAACGGTCGGGCTCGTATGGATTCAGCGTTCAAGGCGATCAGGTTGTTCCGTCTACTGGCGGCGGACCAGGACGCTACGTGGGCTACCCCATGGGCTACTGGTGTGAATTCGCCCCTGCCTACGGATTTCATCAGGGTTTTGTCCATCCAGTTCCACGCACGCATGGCTGCATTCGACTCCACGGTGAGGCGGCCCCGAAGTTTTTCGCGCTGGTAAAAATTGGAACACCGGTGAACATCGCTACGACGCAACCGGAAGACGCCACACTCGCATCCAAAGTGCAACGGGTGGATGATTCGCGCGCGCCCGATCCGGACCCGCGCATGATGATTACGTCGGCGGCATTTCAAAAACCGAGCGGCCCGCTGCTCGAGTAGATGGGGGCGCGGCCAATCGCCGCATAATTTTGTGAGCACAAATCTCATCTCCAGCGGCACGACGGCGCGCGAGAAAGTCAATTTGCGCACGCCCGAGGTGATGACGGCCGTGCAGCAACAGGTCGAGTCGCACTACCGCAGCGACATCGTCGACAAAATTCGGCGCGCCGGCGGAATCATTTCCGTAGGCAACACGACCGTGCGACTGGCCAAGCAGTTTGGTTTTTGCTACGGGGTCGAGCGCGCAATCGATCTGGCTTACGCCGCACGCAAAGTGTTCAAAGATCGCAGGCTCTTCATTGTCGGCGAAATCATTCATAACCCCGAGGTGAACGAGCAGATTTCGTCGTTAGGCATTAAGAACCTGACGGGAAAGAACAAACAGGCCGATATCTCCGAGCTCGGACCAGAGGATGTGGTCATCGTTCCGGCATTCGGGACAGAATTGTCAATCCAGCAACAAATTAAGGAACGCGGCTGCCAGATCGTCGATACCACCTGCGGTGACGTCATGAGTGTCTGGAAACGAGTTCGCAAATATGCAAGCGAATCAGCCACCTCCATCATTCACGGCAAAGCCGAGCATGAAGAAACGAAAGCGACGAGCTCGCGTGCCCTCGGAGACGGCAAGGGACATTACCTCGTCGTGCTGACTCTGGCCGACACCGATTACGTCTGCAATTACATCCGTAACGGAGGTGATAACCAGGCTTTCCTGGAGAAATTCCGTGGAGCATACTCGCCGGGTTTCGACCCGCGGGTGCATTTGCAAACCATCGGCGTGGCCAATCAAACCACGATGTTGCGCGGCGAGACCGAAGAAGTGCAGCGCCGTATTCGGCAAGCGATCGTCGATCGTGACGGACCGGAGCTGGAAGCGAAAAATTTCCGCTTCTTCGACACGATCTGCGGTGCGACACAGGAGCGACAAGATGCGTTGCGCGAGTTGCTTGATGTGCAGATGGACCTTCTACTGGTGGTCGGCGGTTACAACAGTTCGAACACTTCGCATCTGGCCGAGATGGGCGAAGAAAAACTGCCAACCTACTTTGTCCTGAACGCCTCGCGTTTGCTTTCAGCGAATGATATCAAACACTACGACTTGCACGAAAAGCAGGAGGTCATCGCGCAGAATTGGTTGCCGCCCGGGCCGATTGTGATCGGCATTACTGCCGGCGCATCTTGTCCAAACAATTTAATCGAGGAAACCTTGATCCGGCTGTTCGAACTGCGCGGCATTTCACGCCAGGAGCTCGACGCCGCGGCATAGCGTCGGTAGGATACGTCTGTAACGGCGCCTTTATGAGCGTCGCACTTTAAGATCTGGCGGTCATAAACCGGCGCCACAGGCCACTCATCTGCGGTGTTCAGCCTGTGCCCACACAGGGCCCTCGACCCAATTCACGTCTGGCCGAGAAACTCGCGTTGTGGTCGGTCGAAGCGATCGAAATATCCATCTCGTCGGTGTGGATCAGACGAATCTTTTGCGCATACCCTAGTAATGAACCTCCAGAAAAATTCTCGATTCATCGTCGTCTTCAGGCTTTTCCAAAGAACCTTCAACAAATGGCTGGAGGACAAAGCGCCTCAGTTAGGAGCGGCGCTCGCTTATTACACCGTCTTCTCACTGGCGCCACTCATCCTGATCCTGCTCGCAATCGTCGGAGTGATCTTTCGACATGATCCGGCAAATGCGTGGAGCAAAATCACGCAGCAGATGAGTTATTTTCTTGATCGAAATGCGATTGAAGTGGTGAAACAGATCGCGCAACAGGTCGCGCACCCGACAAAGAACATCTTCGCCAGTGTCATCGGCATTGCGCTTGCGCTCTTCGGCGCAAGCGGCGTCTTTGTTCAGCTCCAGGATGCGTTGAACACGATCTGGGGTGTGAAAGCAAAGCCGGGCGCGGGAATTTGGGAATTCATTCGCGCGCGTTTCCTTTCTTTCGGAATGGTGGCCGGAGTTTGTTTTCTGCTTCTAGTTTCGCTTACGGTCGAAAGCGCGCTTCAGGGCTTCTTTCACAATCTGCAGGCGATGTTTCCCGCCGGCGGCTTCGTCGCGCTGGCGATGTATTTCTTTTTCGACTTTGTCATCGTGGCGACGTTGTTCGCGATGATCTTTCGCTTCCTTCCCGACGCGAAAATCCGATGGCGCGATGTCTCGATCGGCGCGGTGCTCACCGCCATCTTCTTTCTGATCGGTAAGTGGGCACTCGGTTTGTATCTCGGAAGTGGCGCAGCCGGTTCGGCCTATGGCGCCGCCAGCTCACTCATTACATTATTGCTCTGGGTTTACTACTCCGCGCAGATTCTTCTTTTCGGGGCAGAGTTTACCCAGGTCTACACCAATCAGTTCGGCGCGCACGTCAAACCGGAGAAATACGCCGTCCGCGTCGAGCACAAGGAAATCGAAAAGCCGCGCAGCTAAAAATTAGTGCTCGCCGCGCCGGCACTCCAACTTGTCTTCTTCGGTAGTCGAGTGAGCGCGGAGTCGGACGCAACCGTCTGGAATATCGTCAGTCCCCGGACGGGCTAAACGTGAGGAAAACGGATTTTCAGTTTGTAACAAACGAACAAAATCAGAATCGCACCCAGTGTCGAGAAGATGAGACCAGCGGGGTGAAACCGGGTGTCTCGCGGCGGTAAGAACATGTGCGTGACGGCGCCACCGATGATTGAGCCGATAATGCCAAGCACGGTCGTCCACAAAATCGTGAGATGAACGTGCATGACTGACTTTGCGATCACGCCCGCAATGAAGCCAATTAAGATATACCAAATGAGGTGAAACATGAGGATCCTTTTGCTTAATGATTCAATAAGGCTTCGGAAATCGCCCGCCGAGCAGATGTATTCTTTCTGGTTCAGCGCAAGGTCGGACAGAAGTGGAAGATAGGTCGCCCTTCAATCGACCGCGAACCGTTCGGGGAAACTCCACTATTCTTGACACGCGCGTTGCCTTCGACGCGCGAAATCTTTTTAGTTATGCGCCCAATTTGGAAAGGCACGATCAGTTTCGGTTTGGTCAACATTCCGATTGCGTTGTATCCGGCGACGAGGAAGGAAGAGTTGAGATTTCGGCTTCTGCGCAAGAGCGATCTTAGTCCGGTCAATTACAAACGCGTGGCGGAAAAGGACGGCAGGGAGGTTCCGTGGGAAGAAATCGTCAAAGGCTACGAGTACGAGAAGGGAAAATACATCGTGCTGAAAGATGAAGATTTTCAGCGGGTAGACCTTGAGGCGACGCAGACGGTCGATATCCACGACTTCGTCGAGATCGAAGAGATCGACCCGATGTTTTTCTACAAGCCATACTATCTCGAACCGCAGAAGGGCGGCGATAAAGCCTACGTGTTATTGCGCAACGCGCTCCAGGACACCGACAAAGTTGGGATCGCAAAGGTTGTGATCAAAACGCGGCAATATCTCGCCGGAGTGAAACCGGAAGGCGACGCACTCATACTCGAGCTTATGCATTTTGCCGAAGAGCTGGCGGATCCCAAACAGTTGCATGTTCCGAAAAAATTGGAGCTTGGTAAACGCGAGTTAGATATGGCCAAAGCCCTCGTCGGGAGCATGAGTGCTAAATGGGATCCGGCAAAATATCATGATGATTATCGCGAAGCCCTCATGGAAGTCATCGAAGAGAAGGTGGAATCCGGTGGGAAAGAGATCGAGGAGAAACGTAAGCCGAAGAAAGCTCCGACTAAAGTGATCGACCTTGTTTCGGTGTTACAGAGAAGCCTCGAGCAATCCGACGCGGTGAAGAAGAGCTCGAGATCTAAACGCGCTGCGCGTTCCGATCACCGGCACAAAAAGGCGGCGTGAGAAGAATGACAAATGACGAATGCCTAATGACGACCGGAATGACAAAGCCCGAATGACGAAATACGCTGCGAATCGGTCCTTCGTCATTGAATGAGATTTGCCGCTGAGGACAGCGGCCTCTACAGTCAGCGCCATGCTCGAATATGAGCTTTATCTGCCCTTGCACTATAACGATGGCCGTCCGATCGACCCGAAAAAACTGAAGAATCTGAAAAGGCGGCTGGTCAACGAGTTTGGCGGCCTGACCCATTTCCGGCAGGAAAACGAAGGTCTGTGGAAAATTGGCGAGCACACCTTTCGTGATCGAATAGAGATCGTGCGTGTGCTTGCCAACGATGAAGTTTCGGCCCAGGCCTATTTCGCGCAGCTTAAGTCCGATCTGACGAAAGATTGGGGACAGCAGGATTTTCTGATTGTGAGTCGGCAAGTGACGGCGGTGTAGTTGTAGCCACGGCGCTCTGTCGCCGTGTTTCTTGAACCAAACGCGCCCCAACTAAGCGAGGCGGCTACAGACTTGACTTACAAGATCGACATCCTCAGCCTTTCTCGATCATGAACTCTCTCAATCGCTTTGCGGATCCGTTTTACAGCGTTACGCGGCTGATCGTCGGTTTGATGTTTGCCTCTCACGGAGGGCAATTAGTGCTGGGCATGTTTGGCGGGATGCCAGGTTCAGATAGCATGATGATGCAGGTCGGCGGTTGGATTCAACTCGTCGGCGGGTTGCTTATTGCATTTGGACTAGTAACGCGGCTGGCCGCATTCATCTGCAGCGGCGAGATGGCGGTGGCTTATTTTATGATTCACGTGGCCAACGCCCCAACACCAATGGCCAAGTTTTTCCCGATCTCGAGCGCCGGACCGCAAGTTTCGAACAAAGGAGAGCTGGCTATATTCTATTGCTGGTTTTTCTTGTTCGTTGTGTTTTACGGCCCCGGCCGCTGGAGTCTGGACGCGATTTTCTCCAAGAAATCGGCCGCGACGCCAGCGGCGCCTTAAGATCGACATCTGTATTCCGATGAAACGGATCATCGTCGCGCTCGCTTTCGTTTTCGTTGTGCAATCGATTCAGGCGCAGGATTGGGCGAAAGAACGGCTCATTAAATCGTCGCGGCACGGCGAGTGGGTTGATTTCAAATCGGGCGACCGCAGCATCAAGGCGTTCGTGGTTTATCCGGAGCGTAAAAACAAGGCGCCGATAGTTCTCGTCATTCATGAGATCTTTGGGCTGACCGATTGGGTGCGCGGTGTGTGCGACCAGTTAGCGGAGAACGGTGTTATCGCCATTGCGCCCGATCTTTTATCTGGCCAAACTTTCTCGGATGTTGATGGAGCGCGCAAAGCGATCTCGGCATTGCCAAACGAGCAAGTAAAAGCCGATCTCGACGCAACTTCGGATTACGCGCTAAAAATTCCGGCAGGCAACGGATCTCTTGCCGTATGTGGCTTCTGCTGGGGCGGGGGAGTGACCTTCACTTACGCAAATGAAAATCCGAAACTGAAGGCGGCTTATTTATTTTATGGACTAACTCCCGACGAACCATCGAAAGTTGTGAATATTCCGTGCCCTGTTTACGGCTTCTACGGCGAGAACGACGAGCACATTAACGTTGGCATTCCAAAAGCGGAACAACTAATGAAGGCCGCCCGCAAGAAATATGAACCGGTGATTTACAAAGGCGCCGGTCACGGATTCATGCGCGAAGGCGAAATGCCCAACGCAGGCGAAGCGAACAAAAAAGCACGCGACGATGCCTGGGTGCGGTGGAAGACCCTGCTTAAGCAATTGGGGTAAACGCTGGTTTACCTCGAGGTCGTTCCGAAAGGTTCAGGTAGCGGCGATTGACCTCAATCGCCATATGCTCGAGGCGTGGCGGTTCGGTGAACCGCCGCTACCTGTTTAAGACAACGTCCGCCAAATCATTTCGCGCCCTCCAATTCATCCGCCAACGTGTTTGCGTCGTAGACTTCGCGCAGTGCCTCACTGATCGCTGCGGAATCGACGGAAACGGCGCGCGCTCGTTTGTCGGAGAAAATGCAATCGAGCACGAGCGATTGAATGTTGCCGTCGAAAATGATGCCGACGAACTCGTTGGCCTTGTTTACGACCGGGCTCCCGCTGTTGCCGCCAATGATGTCAGCGTCCGAAACAAAATTGAACTGAGTCTCAGGGTTTAAAGTGGCCTTCCTGTCAATCCAGCGCTGCGGCAGATCAAAAGGCGGTTTGTTCTCGTGTTCGGCGGAGCGTTGATACAACCCCGCGAAATTAGTGAAGGCGGGAACCGGTTTCCCGTCTTCTTCGTATCCGCGTACAGTTCCGTATGAAAGACGAAGCGTGAACGTGGCGTCAGGATAGGTGCTCGTCCCTTCAAGAGCAAAGCGCGCCTTGGCAATCTCGGCATACGCTTGCTTCTTTATTTCCTCCTGCGTTTCGTGTGCCTTGCGGGCCTCACGCGCCGGCGCGTCGATCATGCGAGCGAGATCGAGCATCACATCGTCCGCCGCTTGCAGCGCCGGGGCATCCTTCGCGTACAGACTTTTGCGAACGTCGATATCCTTCAATTTCGTTCCAGTAACAAGTTCGACAGCGCGCGCGCGGGGCGATTTTCCGGCCAAGACCCGTTTCACCAGCGGATCATTCGCGCCAAATTTCTCGGCGAAATCGGTCAGCGAATCGTTCAACCGCAAGATTTCGTAATCGTCGTAAACTGGTTCAGTCGAGAAGAGCTCGAGCTCGAGTGACTCCTTGGCACTATCGCGAAATTCCGCAATCCGCTCACCGTTCGACTTGGTGCGCTCGTCGACCGTGCGGGTCAGCAGCCGCGCATACTTGAATAAGGTTCCATAGAAGGCCCGTGGCCCACGATAACCGACTGTAACCGGACGCTCCTGCTCGAGATAATCGTAACGTGACGCGACTTTAACCAGTTCTGCCTGCGCTTTTTTCATCCGGTCGTAGGCGGCGAGCGTGCCCGTTCGTTTCGGGTCTCGCCTAATTGCCGTGCGCAATTTTTGCTCGCGTTGCTCGATCGCACTCCAGATTTCCGGATCGAGCAGCGCCGTGAGGTAACCGTCGTAGCGTTTGCGGTTATTTTGGTCGCCATAAAGATCGTCGCGTGCGCGGCGGGCATTTTCGAAAGAGCGCTCGGCCCAGGCGTTCAGGAGCACTTCACGCCGCTTAAACATCCCGAGCCAGTTCGGAATCTCCCGGTCACGCCGATCGGCCAGTTCGTCGACCGTAAGTTGGCGATCGGTCCGGCCAGGGCTGCCGCTCACGAAGGTGAGTTCACCGTCACTCGGACCGCGCGAATTCCATTTTAGAAAATGTTCGAGCTTGGCTGGCTGCCCGTTTTCGTAGGCGCGGAAAATACAGATATCGAGGTCGTACCGGGGATACTCGAAATTGTCGGGATCACCACCATAAAAAGCGATTTGCTGCTCCGGCGCGAAGACAAGCCGCACATCGTCGTATCGTTTGTATCGATAGAGATGATAAAGGCCTCCTTCGTAAAGCGTAACTACGTCGGAGCGAAGCCCGGTGTTCTCTTTGCTTTCTTTTTCAATCTGCGCGATAACGTTGCCGCGCGCAGCGTTCGCCTGTTCAGGCGATATCCCTGCTTTGATCGCGCCATTAACGCGGGCAGTAACGTCTTCGATCGACATGAGTACGTTCAGCTCGAGGTCGGCGGACTTGATTTCATCTGTTTGCGTTTTGGCATAGAAACCGTCACGCAAATGATTGTGCTGTTCGTTGCTGATCTTCTGCAGCGTGTCGGCGCCGACGTGATGGTTTGTGATGACCAGTCCATCGGCGGAAACGAACGAGCCGCTGCCCCCGGAATTGAAGCGGACGCTCGATTTTTGCAGATGCTCGAGCCATTGCGGTGTTGGCTCGAATTGATATTTCTCCTTCAACTGTTTAAACGGCGGTGCGTTGAAGAGCCACATGCCTTCATCAGCGAGGCAAGACGTCGCGAGCACAGCGGAAGCGACGCCAGCGGTGAAAAGGCTACGAAAAGAACATCTGTTCATTTGCAATGATTAGACGATGAAAGCCTTATGAGAAAGAATTTTGCAGTTGGAAGACAGCCATCTTGGCTGTCTCGGCCAACAGCTTCCACCCTGTTGTGCTCGAAAAACGGGCAAGATGCTCGTTCGCCGAGACAGGCAGGATGCCTATCTTCCACCCAATCTTCTTCGAAGAAGAAAGTTCGCGATTGCGGGGGCGTGATCACCCACGCGAGGCGCGTGCGCTGCCCGAACAAGAAGCTGCCGGGATCAAGCGCGGTGCAAGGACTGATCGAGCACTTCGAGAAGGAAGTCTGCGTCCTGTTTGTGCAAACACATCGGGGGAGAGAAGCGGATCGTTTGGCCCCATAGTCCACCTTTGCCGAGCAGCAAACCCATTTCTTTCGATACCTCTAGAACCTGCGCACATTCTTCTTTGGCGGGTTCTTTGGATTTGCGGTCTTTTACCAGCTCGATGCCAAGCATCAAACCTTTGCCCCGCACATCGCCGATGAGGTTGTGCTTTTCCTTGAGCCGATTGAGTCCATCGAGGATCTGGTTTCCAATCTTGAGCGCGTTGTCTTGCAACTTTTCCTTCTCGATTACTTCCAGGACGGCTTTGCCTTGCGCGCAGACCACGGGATTTCCGCCAAACGTGTTGAAATGCGTCCTTTGCGCGATTGTTGCTGCGATTTTTGGCGTCGTGACGACGGCCCCGAGGGGGCAACCGTTTCCGATTCCTTTCGCCATCGTGACGATATCGGGGATTACCTCCTGGGTTTCGAACCCCCAATAATGTGTGCCGGTGCGGCCGAACCCAGATTGCACTTCATCGGCGATGCAGACGCCGCCCGCCGCGCGCACATGCTCATAAACATGTTTCAGATAACCATCAGGAAAAACCACGCAACCACCGACGCCCTGGATTGATTCGGCGATGAATGCAGCGACCTGGCCAGAGGTCGCGTAGTCCAGAACACTCTTCACATCGTCCGCATATTTTTTCCCGGCATTGGCATCGTCACGTCCCCAGGCGCCGCGATAAGGATCCGCTGCGACGGTGTGATGAATCCCGAAGCTGTGCGGGACGTTGAATTTCCACGTGCGATGAGCCGTTAGTCCCATCGTCACCGCGTTTCCGCCATGGTAGGCGTTGCGCAACGCGATCACATCGTAATTTCCGGTGTAGGCTCGCGCCATGAGCAACGCGAGGTCGTTCGCTTCTGAACCGGAGTTGACGAAATAGCAAACCTTCAGGTCGCCCGGCATTTTTGAGGCAAGTTTTTGCGCGTATTCGGTGATGTTCGGATGCAAATAAATCGTCGTGGAATGTTGTAGAACCTCGTTCTGGCGATTTGCTGCGGCGACCACGTCAGGATGGCAATGCCCGACGCTGATTGTGACGATTCCGCCAAGGGCATCGAGATATCTGCGACCGTTCTCATCCCAAACGTATTGCAACTTTCCCTCCACGAGCATGATTGGCTTCTTGTAGTAGAGAAAAATCCCTGGGTTGAGAAATTCCTTGCGCAAACGCGAGACTTCCTCGGCGGACGGGCCCTGGTATTTCTGCGGTTGATGATTAAATCTTGGGAGTTCGGGTGTCTTCATGTCGGTAGAATTTCGAGTTGCTCTTGTGATTGGCGACTGTCGATCCATCGCAAGGCAAGATAAACCACAAATGCGATGGCGAAGCCGACGAACCACGCGTAGTCGTAAAGCCGCACAAGAAAAGGATACACGCTCGCCGAGTCCGTGAACTTCACTGTGACGAGAAAGCCGGGCAGATTGGGCAACACTGCGATAATCAGAGCGATAATCGCGATCATGCTGAATCCGTTTGTGTAGCGATAGTCGCCGTCCTCCCGATAAAGCGCGCCGAGATGCAGCTGCCGTCGACGCCAGACATAATAATCAGCGATCATAATTCCGCCGATCGGGCCCAATAATGCGCTGTAACCCACCAGCCAGGTAAAGATGTACCCGGAAGGATCAGCTACGAGTTTCCAGGGCATCATCAACACGCCGATTATTCCAGTGATCAATCCGCCGGTACGAAATGAAATGCGCTGTGGGGACAAATGAGAAAAGTCGTTCGCGGGACTGACCACGTTCGCGGCGATGTTCGTCGCCAGCGTCGCGATGCAGAGAGCCAGCATTGCTATCACCAGGACAACCGGATTTTTAAAGCGCGTTAGAACATCGACCGGGTCCCAAATTGTCTCTCCGTAAATGATGGTGGTGGCAGAAGTGACGGCCACGCCGATGAACGAGTAGAGTGCCATCGTGAGAGGGAGGCCAAGAGCCTGGCCGACAATCTGATCACGTTGCGAGCGAGCGTAACGCGAGAAATCGGGAATGTTCAGGGAAAGCGTCGCCCAAAACCCGATCATGCCCGTAAGCGCGGGAACAAAAAAGTAAAAGAACTGTCCGGCTTTGGGTTGTCCGGCATCAAAGGCCGAAGGTTGCGAGAGAATTGGGCCAAAGCCTCCGGCATTACGATAAGCCCATGCCAGCAGCAGCAATCCCAGAGCAATGAGCATCGGCGCTTTGATATTGAGCAACCAGCGAATGCAATCGATGCCTATGTAGACCACGAGCATGTTGACTACCCAAAAGAAGAGGAAACAAATAAACTGCGGCAGAGTGATTCCAAATGCGGTGACGAAACTGGTGGCCAGAGACGGAAAAAAGACCGACATGATTTTGTAAATCGCATTGCCGCCAATCCAGGTTTGAATTCCGAACCAACCGCAGGCGACAAATGCGCGCATCAGCGCCGGAATATTTGCACCGCGTGTGCCGAACGAGGCGCGGCAGAAAACGGGGAAGGGGATGCCGTAACGGGTCCCGGCTTCCGCGTTCAGAATCATCGGGATGACGACAATGACGTTGCCCAGGAAAATTGTCAGGATCGCCTGCCACCAATTCATCCCACCGCCAATGAGCGACGACGCCAGCATGTAGGTGGGGATGCAGGCAGACATCGAGATCCAAAGCGCGGCAAAACTCCCAAGCCGCCATTTGCGTCGCTCTCGTGGAACTGGAGCAAGATCGGTGTTGTAAAGGGGACTCTTCTCCAAATCGGGCAGGACCGCGGGATCGAAGTCGGGCGCGAGCGGCGGAGTAACTGTGCTCACTACAGAAAGGCGAATATTATCTTCGCGGAAGAGCGAGTTTGAGAGCGCGGTTCAGCAAACCTCGGCACGGCTCAAAATCGCGGCGATCAGTTGTGATGAGCACGGCTTTTGGAGACATTTCGGCAAGCGAAACGAGTGAGGCATCGGCCGCATCCATCGTCGGATACTTTAACATTATTTGTTGCGTGGCTGCGAGATGTTCTGGCCAGGGCCGCGCCAACATGATGGCGCGCTTTCGCACGAGATCGAGCAGCGCGTGGACTGGTTGTGTATTTCCACCCAACTGCCAGCACGCTTCACCGAGCACGATCTCCGTAGTGTGTAAAGGACCGCGTCGCGTGGACAGGAGTGAAACGCTCCACTCATGCCATTGGTCGCTCGCATTTAGCCAGCCGATCAACGGGCCGGCATCAACGATGGTTTTTATTTCCATAGCCTTCGCGGCTGGAAAGATCGCGTGCGCCCCGGAACATTCCGCGATAGGGCGCGGCCAATCGCGCGAAATCCATTTCGTGATTCTCCACCTCGCGTGTAAGTGCACGCCGGGCCAGCTCGGAGAAACTTTCTTTGCGTCGCGCGATCGCTCGCCGGATTTTCGCGTCGAGACTGACAGGAATCTTCAGAGTCACGGTTTTCATTGGTAATACAAAGTGTATTACTCGACCCGGCGCTTTGTCAACGGGTTGGTTAAAAGTGCGACGGCTCGCGCCTGAGAAGTTTTCCACGCCCAAAGTCGCCGACGAACTTGCCGTCGCGTGCGGCGACTTTGCCGCGAACGGTGACGGCGTGTGGCCGTCCCTCGATCTCAAAACCTTCGAATGAATTGTAATCGAGATTCATCTGGTGCGTTTTCGCGGAAATTTTTCCGCGGTAATTCGCATCATAAACCACGAGATCGGCGTCGCTGCCGATTTGAATGGCACCCTTGCGCGGGAACAAGCCAAAAAGCTTCGCTGCTTGTGTGCTGGCGGTCTCGACGAAACAGTGAAGATCAATCTTTCCCTTTTTTACACCATGCGTGAAGTAGAGGTTGATCCGGTCTTCCAGTGACGGAATTCCATTCGGAATTTTCGTGAAGTCATCTTTGCCCATTTGCTTTTGCGTGGCGAAATCGAAAGGCGCATGATCGGTGGCCAGCGTTGCCACAAATCCCTGTCGCAATGCGTTCCAAAGCACATTCTGATTCTTTTTGTCGCGCAACGGTGGCGACATAATGTTTTTAGCTCCTTCGAAGTTTGGCTTCTCTGCGTCCGTGCGATCGAGCAGCAGATACTGGATCAGGGTTTCGACCCAAACGTGCACGCCGCGTTCCGCCCCATTTGTCGCTTCGCGCAACGATTCTTCGCAGCTCGTGTGCACGGTGTAAACGTGCGCGCCGGTCATCTCGGCAAAGGTCATAAGATGATGCACGCCTTCGGCCTCTACCACCGGTGGCCGACTCCAGTAATGAAATTCGGGGCCCGTTTTTCCTTCGGCGAGAAGTTTCTTCTGTAATTCCAGGACAAGGTCCGCGTTCTCGCAGTGCGCGGTGGTAATCACGCCCAGTTTCTTTGCTAACTGTAACGTGTTGTAGAGTTCTTTGTCCGTGATCCCGAACGCGCCTTTGTAGGCGAGAAAGATCTTAAAACTGGCAATCCCCTGTTCAACGATTTCTTGAAAGTCACTTTCGGCTTCGGGATCAAAGCGCGTCACCCCCATGTGGAAGGTGAAATCGCAAGCGCTTTGGCCTTGTGCTTTGCCCAGCCAAACCTCGAAGGCCTCGAGCGGTTTTTCGTTCCGCGCTGGGCAAATCATTTCGATGAAAGTCGTCGTTCCTCCGACTAGCGCAGCACGGCTGGCGGTTTCATGCGTGTCCTTGGCGAAGGTGCCCATGAACGGCAGATAAATGTGCACGTGCGGATCGATGAAGCCCGGGAAAACATATTTTCCTAACGCGTCGATCACTTCGTCCGCTTTAATATTGTCGATGTTGCGATCGATTCGCGTGATCGTGTCATTTTCGCAGAAGATATCCGCGATGTAGTGCTCGCTCGGGGTAACGATTTCGCCGGCTTTTATTAAAAGTGACAAGTGACGAGTGACTCGTGACGAGTTATTTGGGATCAGCGAGTTTACGGCGCAATGCATTCAACATCCGCCGCAGCTCGTGAATCGTCTCGTAGGTGCTAATGGCGTTGTTCTTCTCGCAGAAATTTAGTTCGACCGAGAGAATTATTTGTGTGTCTAATTCCGCGACCGAGCCCTCCGCGTGTGAGATGAATTGAATGAATTCTTTGGTCGTATGGCGTGCCTGGCCCTCAGCGATATTTGAAGGAATCGAAACCGCAGCCCTTCGCATTTGCGAGACGAGGCCAAATTTCTCTTCGGAAGGGAAATCTTTCGTGAGCTGATAAATGGATTTAGCGAGTGCGATTCCTTTCTGCCAAACAACAAGATCTTTATAACCTTTTGTGTTCTGATTCATCGTGATGTTGTATCCAAAGAGCGCTAGCTTGTCACTGGTCACGTGTCACTCGTCACTTCCCATCACTTCTTCCACACATCGCCAACGCCGTCACTGAACCATCGAGTGGAAACGACCTTTTGCTTGGTGTAAAACTGCACGCCTTCTTTGCCTTGGATGTGAAGATCGCCGTAGAACGATTCGTCCCAGCCGGTGAATGGAAACATGGCCATGGTGGCCGGTACGCCGACATTGATCCCGACCATTCCCGCCTTGACGCGATGTTTGAACTCACGCGCAGCTTTACCCGAATTCGTGAAAATGGCGGTACCATTTCCGTAGGCTGATCTGTTTGCGATTTCGATCGCACCATCGAGATCTTCCATGCGCATGACGTTGAGTACCGGTCCGAAAACTTCTTCGCGTGCGAGTGTCATTTCATTTTGCACTTGGTCGACAACTGTCGCACCCATGTAAAATCCGTTAGGCGCATCCGGGACTCGGACGTCCCGACCATCGGCGATGATTTTGGCGCCCTCCCTTTCTCCGCTGGCGACCAAACTAGAAACCCGATCTCGGTGTTGCGCGGTAATAACCGGCCCCATGTCTGGTTGAGCGGGGACATCGGTCGGTCCAACTTTGATCGCGCGGGCGGCATCGACTAACGAAGGCAGAAGCCGGTCAGCCGCCTTGCCCACGGTGATAGCGGTCGAGCCGGCCATACAACGTTCGCCCGCACAACCGAACGCCGCAGTCGAAAGTGCTTCGACTGTGCGCGGCACATCCGCATCCGGCATAACGATGATGTAATTCTTCGCGCCACCATTCGCTTGCACGCGTTTGCCGTGACGTGTGCCGGTTTCATAAATGTGTTTTGCCACCGGCGACGAGCCGACGAATGAAATCGCCTTCACTTGCGGATGTGTTAGTAACGCATCAACACATTCACGTCCTCCGTGCACAACATTAAGCACGCCTTTGGGTAGGCCGGCTTTTTCGAGAAGCTCGATAATCAGAACAACGCTGAGCGGGACTTTTTCGCTCGGTTTCAGCACAAATGTATTTCCACACGCGATCGCGAGCGGGAACATCCACATTGGGACCATCGCCGGAAAGTTGAATGGCGTGATGCCGACGCAGACGCCGAGTGGTTGCAGCATCGTTTCGCAATCGACGCCGCGCGCAATATTTTCCAAGGTGTCGCCCATGAGCAGAGTCGGAATGCCGCAGGCGTACTCAATATTTTCGATTCCGCGATAGGCGCTGCCGCGAGCCTCAGCCAGGGTCTTTCCATGTTCGCGCGTAACACTCTGGCAAATCCGATCAAAATTTTCTTCAACGAGCTGGCGGTACCGAAAAAACAAACGAGCGCGTTCGACGGGCGGTGTATCGCGCCACGCGGGAAACGCCGTTGCGGCAGCTTCCACGGCGTCGTCCACGACGTCGGCTCCGCACATTGGCACTTCGGCGATCGTTTCGCCGCGCGATGGGTTAAACACCGGCGACTTCTCCACGCCGGAAACTTCGCGCCATTGGCCCCCGATGAAGGCAGGAACCGAAGTCATAAACCCCAAATCCCAAATCCCAGGGAAACTTCAAGCTTCAAGCTTCAATTCGACAATCTGGCTTTAATTGTCTCATCCCGTTCGCTTCCGATAGATGCTCGCAAAAATCAGATGCAGTTCCCTTGCTTCCCGGAAAAGTTCGCGCGCTTCGGAGGCGAGTCTTGGTTCCGCAGTCGCGATCATGCGAAGGAAGTGCTTGGTTTCCTTGGCCTCCTTCACACAGCGCCCGATGACATTGCGAAAATCCTTTCTTGAAACGCGCTCATCAGCCTCGCAATAATTTGCGCCGACGCTGGTGCCGCAACCCACTAATTGATCAATCAGTCGATTGTTTGTTGGATCTCGCGGGATTTTCTTTGAGAATCGCACGATCGCCTCGCCAAATGTGGCTGTGCGTTCCTCCAAATCGAAGGGATGCTTCCGAGTCCCGTTGTTGTTCGGTATTTCGTTTACAGTCAAAGGGGCCCCCGGGATTACGCGGTACTTCAAACTCGCGCGTGCCGCTTTCTTGTTTGGAGCTTGCCTATTGAGGCTTCCCTGGGGTTTGGTGATTGGGGTTTGGTGCTTCATTAGCCTCTGGCTAATGCATCCGATTGCTTCACGAAGTCGTCGCCGCTCCATTCGCTATCGGCGCGGACGATTTTCTTCACCGCCGCCGCCTGAGCCGCGGCTTTGTCCTTGGCTTTACGTTCCGCTTGCATGCGGACGAGTTCGGCGTGGGTAGTGAAGTAGTCCAGGCTCTTGCCCTTGAAATCATGAAGCGTTTCAAATTTATGCTTCTCCATGAACGCGAGCAGCTCTTCGCGCATTCGCTTCACCAACTCGTAACCGAATTTCATCACGCCGGTGCAGACTTGCGTAGTGTCAGCGCCTAACAAAATGAATTGCGCGGCATCGCCGCCGCTTTCGATTCCGCCGATGGCAGAAAGGCTGCGGTCGGGAAATTCACGACGAATCATGGTCGCGATCTCCATGACCATGCGCAGTGCAATGGGGCGCACGGCTTTGCAAGAATAGCCGCCCGGTGTCGTGAATCCTTCGACCGTGGGTTCTGGCCGGAGCGTTTCGAGGTTTACGCCCATAACACTGCGGATCGTGTTGATGGCACTGACTCCCTGACAACCGCCACGAAAAGCCGCGCGGCTTGGTTCCTCGATGCGCGTAACGTTCGGCGTCATTTTCGCCCAGACAGGTTTCTTGGCCGCGGCCATAACCCAGCCGCACACTTCCTGGACAATTTCTGGGTTTTCACCCATGGCTGCGCCCATTTTCCGTTCCGGCAACCCATGCGGGCAGGAAAAGTTCAGCTCAAATGAATCGACGCCTGCATCCTGGCAGCGCTCGACGATTTCAATCCAGGCGTCACGATTATATTCCTCCATGATCGAGGCGATAAGAACGCCATCGGGAAACTGCTCTTTGGCCTTCTTGAATTCCTCGATCCAGATTTTAAATGGGCGATCGCTGATAAGCTCGATGTTTTCCCAACCAATCGGTTCTTTGCCGTCGGCGGCGAAAAGTTTCGCGTAGCGCGGCGCGACATTAATGACCTTCGACGAGTCAAGACTGACAGTCTTGGCAATGACCGCACCCCAGCCTTCGCGAAAGGCGCGCGAAATTACGTTTAAGTTTGTCCCGGGAGGACCCGATGCGATAACGAATGGATTTGGTAGCGTTAATCCATCAACAGTGGTGGCAAGCGTGGGCATCCTTATCTCCTAATTGTCTCAGTTTAAAGTGTATCCCTCTCCGAGTGAAACTCGACAGAAAAGTTCAAGAAGTGACGAGTGATAAACGACTAGTTACGAGGGAAGACGTCGCTTCTTTGTCTTATCAATAGTCATGCGTCACTATTCACTTCTCTTTGATCCAAGCGATCGCTTTCTCCGCGAGTTTATCGAATGCCCTCACGCACATCTCCAAATGCTCTTCTTTTGTGTCTTCGATCTTGTTGTGGCTGATACCGTGCAGACTTTGCACAAACATCATGACTGTTGGTATGCCCGAGCGCCCTACTTCCGCAGCATCATGTAACGGACCCGAAGCCATCCGATGCGGTTTTGTGCCAGTTTCGGAAATGGCTTCGTCACAAAGACGAAGTAGATCATCATGGAATAGGATCGGATCAATTTGCCAGAGCCGTTCCCATGAAACGCTAACATTTCCTTCCTTGGCGAATTTTTCGCTCGCGTCTTTCGCTTCGCTAAACATGCGTTGCAAGTTATCAGCATCGAGATGGCGCTGGTCTAACGTGATTCTGCATTCTTCGATTACACTTGTGACGATTCCCGGCTTCGTCGTGCACGAACCAATCGTGCAAACGCCACCGCCGCTGCGCTCCGCGATGCGATAGATTTCCGGACTCATCTTGGCCGCGGCGAGAAATGCGTCGCGCCGCCGGTTCATCGGAGTGCTGCCAGAATGCGCCGCTTGTCCGCGAAAAGTGATGGCGTGCCGTTCCACACCGAACGTTCCAAGGACAGTTCCCAGAGGAAGATCGAGATCAAGGAGAACGGGACCTTGCTCAATATGTAATTCAAGATAGGCCGCGGCCTTTTTCAATTCCTTGCCGGAATCTTTAACTTTTTCGAAATCGATTCCGTGCTCTTTGAGCGCGGCAGGAAGAGCAGTGCCATCTTTGTCTTTGAGACCGCGCGCTTCATTCATATCGAGATTGCCCGAGCAGGCAGACGACCCGAAAAGACTTTTTCCGAAACGGGCGCCTTCCTCATCCGCCCAATCGACGAGTCGCACTGTGACCGGCGGTTTGCCTCCGTATTGCGCGTCAATCCGGCGCAAAATTTCGGCGCCCGCCATCGTATTCAAACAACCGTCGAGCCAGCCACCATTGGGTACTGAATCGATGTGCCCGCCTATGAGCAACGCTTTGTCCGATTCGCCGCGCAAAGTCGCCCAGAAATTTTCGGCTGCGTCATTGTGAATCTCGATTCCCGCCAACTCTTCCAGTTTCGATCGCAACCACCGGCGAGCCTTTGTCCAAGTCGGCGTGAATGCCACGCGCTGTGCGCCATTTTCGTTAGCGGTGAGCGACCGGAGTTCTTTCAGTTGCGCAACTGTTCGTTTTGGATCCAGGACAGTTGCCATGGTGATGTCTGCTCAGATTGTTGTGACGCTGGTGAGTTGTAAATTCACGGCGTCGACCAGTCCTTGATCTGTGAGTTTTAATTCAGGAATCGGCGATGGCCTCATAAACGATAGTGTGACGAACGGCGCGTCGAGTTTGTATCCGAGGGAATCAACAAACATCCGTCAGAAGCAACGCTGACGGATGATTGTCGCCGACTTGTCAGGCTTAGGCCAGCTTCCGGCGAAAGAATAGCAGTGGTATGAGCGCGGATCCCAGAAGCATCCCAGTGGATCCGCCATCAGGAATCGCAGGAATCGCAACAATGTCTCCGGTGAAGAAGTGATAGGTTCTCACCCCCTTCGATTTTCTCGATTTAACGGAGTAGTTGGTAAAGTCTGTGAAACCACTCGGTGCTTCCAAAACGAACGCGGTTGGGCTATGCCTTAGCGTAGACACCGAAGGAAAGTAACTGGCCTGATTTGGCCCGGCGGACATCATCTGGACTGTTGTTGCCTTGCCGGACCCGCTCCCGGTGAAGTGAATGACGTTGCTCCAGGTGGTTGGGTCTTTTCGGCTGCCGTTCTGGCTTTCGACTATGATGACATAACCCGCGTTCACAGGCTGGGGTAAGGTGAAAATACCGCCTACCACAGATGGCGTCCCATCTGTCAGCTCCGGATAAACGAAAGCTTCGAACCCTTTGGAATTGGGAAGAAAATGAGTTAGAGGCACAGCCTGCATGCTGGTGGTTAGCGCAAGAGCCGCCAGTGCAACGACGAAGATTTTGTGTTTTTTAGTCATAGCTAGATTAGCGACAACTACCGGCCCCCGCAGATGGGCAGCTGGCCGCCTGAGCCAAATCTTTTATGGATTGGCCACCGATGTCAATTCTTTTCGAAAGACGCTACCGAACGCAAGCTGCTAAACATGAGGGGTTAAGTTCGCTTGGTTGGCAAGACTCGGCTCGAAAATCTCGCAACGGCCCCTGTCATCACTCGCTCTTTTTTTCCTCGGTACCGGCCTCGTGATGTTTCATCCCGTGGTGCATCATTCTTTCGTGCATTTTCTTATGTTGCGCTACCATCTCGTTGATCACGGCGATAGCCGCATCAATCTTTTTCTCGGGTGTCGCAGCGGCATTCATGTCGACCACTAATTTGTCCAGCTTGTCCTCCATGGCCTTCATCTCGGCCCGCATGTCTTCTTTCATACCCGAGTCCCGGGCTGTTGGCTTTTCTTGAGCAAATACAGGAGCCGATATCCAGAGGGCAACCGAAAGTGCTATCAGTAGATTAGCGATTTTCATAATGGGCAAGCTAAACTCCGATCTCCGGTTGTTCAATACGGCTTAGTCTTTTGAAATCTGATTCTGAACAAGAGGACTTGGTCGCGGCGCGTGTGATCCTCACACAAAGAACATGCACATTTGGCTCGAGCGGTAGGATTCCTCGACGCTCGCTCGAACTCACGAGATTACTTTACAGACCCGGACAAGATTCTGGAAACAAGCTTGTCGAAACGAGGATCACCACGCAGGGGATCGAGAAACGGTTCGACCTTGATGAGGTTGATATAGAAACCGTCGTGATCCCGAGCCGCTTTTCCGAGCCAATCCAGCGCCTGATTCTTTTCGCCAAGCGCCAGGTAAATCACGGCGAAAGCGTATGCCGGCACGTAGCGCGCCTTGGCCTCTTCAGTGAGCTGGCCCAGTAATTGCCGCGCTTGATTTTGCTTCCCAATGCTTGCCTCGGCGTGAGCCAGCATCGCGAGCATCATCGGGTCGTCACTTAGCTCGAATGCTTTGTGATATTCGGCAATCGCTTCACCGGTCGCGCCGTTCAATTCTAGTGCCCATCCAAGAGATCGGTGGGCCCCATAAAATTGTGGATTCATTTCCACGGTGTCGCGCAATTGAGCAATCGCCTCGTCGTATCGTCGCGCCAGCGTGTAAACGGTCCCGAGATCAGCATTGATGATCGGCGAGACTGGGTCGAGATCGAGGGCTCGTCTTCCCTCCGTGATAGCTCTGTCGAACGCTCCCATCGCCGAAAGCGGGCCCAGGCCATACCATAGGTGGGCCGTCGCGTAATTCGGATTTAGGGAAATCGCGCGCTCGAATTCTTTTGCCGATTGGGCGATCTCGAAGTCATAAAAGAAAACGTAGGCGAGGGACGTGTGCGCTTCGGCCAGGGTATCGTCGAGCTCGACTGCCTTTCGCGCGGCAGCTCGTGCGCGAGGAAGAAAGTCTTGAGGAGTTCCTGCGGCATAGATGGGAATTAAAACGCAACTATCGGCCATGCCTGCGTAGGCAAGGGCATAATGCGGATCCTTCTCAGCTGCTTCCTCGAAATAGGCGAGCGCTTTTTTAAGATTTTCACCCGTGCGTCTATTCCAAAGATAGCGCCCCTTGAGATAAAGCTGATGGGCTTCAAAATCCGCTGTTGGTTTAGCCGAGATCGCACGTTCTTCGGAGCCGGTGAGCTTCGCTTGCAGGGTCTCAGCGATCGTTTTCGCGATCTCGCTTTCAACGGCGAAAATGTCAGTCAGCTTTCGATCGTACGCTTCCGCCCAGAGATGGGCGTCATTTGCCGCTTTGATTAACTGGACGTTCACGTGCACTCGGTCGGCAGTGCGTTGCACACTGCCTTCAAGGACGTTTGCAACGCCGAGCTGCGTCGCGATCTCGCGTAGATTCTTTGGCGATCTCTTATAGCGCACTGTCGACGTCCGCGAGACGACTTTCAGATCGGCAATTTTGGCTAAACGCATCAGGATCTCTTCCTGGATTCCATCAGCAAAGTATGCGTTTTCAGGGTTGCCGCTGAGGTTTTCGAACGGCAGAACTGCGATCGACCGCACGATATCGGTCATCGTGCCGGACGACGGTGTCGGAGGCGCCTTCGCGATCCTACGTTTCTCAAGCCAGCGACTGGTCGGTCGCGACAACAGAACTGCAGCGACGATCGCGAACACGGTGAGAACTACAGCGTTAAGATACCAACGGCGACGCGAACTAACTCCGATATTTAGGTTTCTGGTCCGCTTCCCTGCGGCGGAGAGAGCCGCCGAAGAATGCTCGGAGGGAGGCGCCGCCCCGTTGAGGTATCCTTCTATGTCCTCGCACATACTTGCCACGGAGGAGTACCTCTGCGCCGGATCGCGTTGCATCGCCCGTGCGACGATTCGATCGAGCTGACCCTGTAATCGGTGTTCAGTTTTCGGGTCAGTAACAACGTCGCCGTGTAACTGTCGCTCCTTTAAATGCTTCGATTCAATCTCCTGCCAAGCGTGGCCGCTACCACTGATACACGGCGGCTCGTTCGTCACTATCTCGTAGAGAAGTGCACCGAGTGAGTACACGTCAGTGGCGATTGTCGCAGGTTGCCCCGCACTCTGCTCTGGAGCTGCGGACATGGGTGAAAGCCTGCGCTCAGCTGGAGCTGTGGTATTGCCATCGTCCGAGTCGACGCTAAGTAGCTTCGCGATTCCGAAGTCGAGCAACTTTGGTTCGCCGTCGTGTTTTACCAGTACATTAGTAGGTTTAATATCTCGGTGAATAATCTGACTTTGGTGCGCGAGCTGCACTGCCGAACAGACTTTGAGAAAAAGCCTAAGCCGGCCACGTAGATTGACGTTCTCCCTTTGGACAAAATGCGTGATCGGCGTGCCCTGGATAAACTCCATTACGAGGTACGGTAAGCCGTCGTTCGTAGTGCCAGCGTCTAGAAGGCGCGTGATATTCGGGTGCTCAAGATTAGCCAGAATTTGCCGTTCGATCCGAAAACGGCGCAACACCTCATCGGTATCAGTACCTCGTTTAAGGACTTTGATCGCGACGCGCTTCTCAAAATGTCCGTCGGCGCGCTCGGCAAGATACACCGCTCCCATGCCACCGCGCCCAAGTTCCCTGACAACCGCGTACGCGCCGATTCGCTCGCCAATTCGATCGCGTTCGTCATGCCTGAGGCGTGTCGCTGCGAATTCCGCGAATTCCTCGAAAGCCGTGGTATCGTGGGCAAGGAGCTTTTCAGCTTCACGAAGGAGTTCGGTGTCATCAGCGCACGATTCTCTGAGCACTGCCGTGCGTTCTTTAAGGGACGCCTGCTCCAACGCTTCTGCAAGGATATGCTTGAGGCGTTGCCAGCGCGCTGGATTCAATTTAGTTCGCGCTGTGGTTGATTCAGTTTTCTTGTTCACCCTATAAGGAAGTTACTGTATCAATCGCTCAATCGGCTCTGCAGCCACAACTTCGCTGTGGCCCAATCCCGCTTCACGGTGGCACGCGATATTTTAAGAGTGGACGCAATTTCATCGACTGTAAGACCGGCAAAAAATCGCAACTCAACAATTTGTGCTTGCCGCGGGTCCTCGACTTCAAGTTCCTGCAGCGCCTCATCCACTGCAACAATGTTAAGGTTGCGTGCAACGCAAAAATCAAGCGCCTCATCCAGTGGTAATTTGACTGCTGATGGCCCACCCCTTTTGTAGCGTGTTCGCGCGACCCCGTAGCTGATTAAAATGCGCCGCATCGCACGTGCGGCGAACGCGATAACATGGGCTTCACTGCGCCAGGAATGGTCAGGCCGCTTGAGCACGCGCAAGAAGGCTTCGTGGAGCAGAGCTGTTGGTTGCAGGGTATGATCCGGACGCTCGCTCCTTAGATATTCCGCGGCGAGGGAGCGTAGTTTCTCATACATTGCAGCTGATATTTCAACTGCATCCGAGTGATGAATTAGATCTGCATTGCCAACAGGAGCAGCCGCGCATTCGACGTCGGCGGGCTCGCCTACCATAACTCCAATTGTAATCTGACGCCCATAAGCCGTCCAGTTCGCTAATTGATGAGCCCTTTTCGTCCGGTTTGTGGCTTAGCTTTATATGGAGCGTGTGATCGCCAGGAACTCGCACGTAACCGCATTGAATCGTGTAACAGAAAAGGAAACTATGAACCTATTCAGATCAAAAACGACAACGCCACTCGCAAGATATTCGATTATCCGGTCGCCTTTGCGATACGATATTCTTCTCGTTCCGGTTGCCCTCGCTTGGTTCGCGCTTTCGCCGACGGCTCAAGCACAACTATCGCCAGCACCGGACGGGGGCTACCCTAACGACAACACCGCTGAGGGCACTGGTGCGCTTTCCAGCGTCACAACCGGCTCCGAAAACACGGCAATAGGTTTTAGCGCCCTATTCAGTAACACAACGGGGGACTCTAACACCGCCACCGGTTCTGAAGCGCTTCCGGCCAATACTACCGGCGTTAGAAACACGGCCACTGGTTTTGCTGCGCTCGAAAGCAACACAACCGGCGAACGCAACACCGCTACCGGTCGTGCTGCGCTCGTTAACAACACCACCGGCAACAACAACACGGCCGACGGTCATGACGCGCTCTTTTCCAACACAACCGCCATCCGGAACACGGCTACCGGTAGTTTCGCGCTCTTTTCCAACACAACCGGCCCGCACAACACGGCAATTGGTTATTTTGCGCTTTTTTCCAACACCACCGGCGACAGCAACACAGCCAGCGGTTATGATGCCCTCGTTAACAACACAACCGGCGTCGGTAACATCGCCGTGGGCAATTTCGCTGGTGGAAATCTCACCACGGGCGATCAAAATATCGATATCGGCAACGTTGGTGTCGCGGCCGAGGCTAACACCATTCGCATCGGCACGGAGGGGACCCAGACAAACGCATATCTCGCCGGCATTTATCGGACAAACATTGCAAAAGGCTTAGTCGTGAAAGTGGATTCCGAAGGTCATCTCGGTACGGTAGGCTCCTCGGAGCGTTTCAAGGACGCGATCAAGCCGATGGATAAGGCGAGCGAAGCAATCCTCGCGCTCGAACCGGTGACCTTCCGTTACAAAAAAGAGCTTGATCCCGATGGCACCCCGCAGTTCGGCCTCGTGGCCGAGGAAGTGGAAAAGGTCAATCCCGATTTGGTGGTTCGCGACACTGATGGGAAGCCATACACTGTGCGCTACGAGGCCGTAAACGCGATGTTGCTCAACGAGTTCCTGAAAGAACACCGCGCAATGCTACGACAGGAAGCGACGATTACCCAGCTAAAATCTGCGGTTGCGCTACAACAGAAGGACTTCCAAGCGACCGTCGCGCGCCAGCAAGAGCAAATTGGAGCGCTCGCTAAAGGCTTGCAGAAAGTGAGCGCGCAGGTCGAGGTGAGCCGCCTTGAGCCGCGAGCGGTCGCAGACAATCAGTAAAGCAGCGCGGTTTGTTCGCAGTCTGTTGGCGGACGCGAGCATCCGGCGTCGAGCCTGTCTTTTTGGAGAAACATGAATTGGCGCTCACAGCGCATTGCGCTCGATCGATCCGGACTTTCTTCAGACCAAACCAAAATCAAGGGACCGGTTTTTGCGAGTGAACTTACCGCGATTTTATCCGTGCGGTTATGATTCGCCACACGTTGTGCAAGATCGTCTGTATGACCAGTGTAGAAACGATCTTTGGGATTTTGGCGATATATAGACAAGTCTGCTTTGCTAAAGAACCACTTGCTGCGCTGTACTGAGTGGGCAAAATATACGCCCCGCCACCGGCGGTCGCCGAGAAACGATCCAGCGTAGCTCAGTGGTAGAGCGGTCGGCTGTTAACCGATTGGTCGTAGGTTCGAATCCTACCGCTGGAGCCATAAGTCGTTCATCATCAGTAGCTTCTAGTGGAGCCGATTGAGATGCGCGTCAACCTCGCCGCAATTAGACCTACTTTCCCTCACCTATTCTCGTGAGGGTGTCCTGTATACCTCGACGAATCTCCCTCCGCCGCTGCTCGGTGTCGGACCAGGATGACAAGGGCGCGGCATGAGAATCCAGCATGGCCAACGCTTTTTCCGCGTACGTGCGCGCCAGATCTTTTTGCCCGTCTTTCAAGTACGCGTCAGCCAGATTGTAGTGAGCGTCGGCAGAATCCGGGTAGGCAAGGAGGTTAAGCTTAAAGATCTCGATGGCTTCCTTCGTTTCGCCGTCGCGCAAATAACCGGAGGCTATAATGTCCACGTTAACTTCGGGAAACAGCTGCGCCTGCGGATCTGTTCGTCGGGCTTCCAGCAGTTGCTGCGTGACTTGGATGGCCCCGCCAGGCATCTGGAGTTGGTTAAGGATTGCCGCACAAGCCAAAGGATCGGCCGGTGCATGCCCGGGCGTTTTGATTAAGGTCGTTGCAAACCAATCGATGATGATCGCGCGAAGTTCCGGGTGAGGTTTGAAGAGATCCGTGCCGTGGCCGCCCTTCGCCGGCACTTTGTTGTCGAACGTTTCGTACCAAAGCCACGGCGCTTCTTTTACCGCAGGGTAGTGAATCAACTTTTTGCTCGGGCTCGACGACGTGTCGTAAAGCAGCTGCATCGCTTCCTGAATCGGCGGGTATTCATCGTCATCCGAAAAGACAAACAGTCCCGGTAATTGGGACGCCTCATGTAGAAATTGGAGTTGTGGCCGCAAAGTTTCTCCCGAGATCAGCACGAGAGATTTCACCCGATTTGCATGACGCCGCGCCGTCTCGACCGCAAGGTCGACTCCAAGTGCTCCTGCGCCTCCGATGCCGATGATATCGCGATTGACAGCTGGCTGAGACGCCAAAAATTCAAACGCCGCATCTTCGGCGGCCCACCATTCCTTTTCCTCTTTGTATCGGCGCAGATCAACTGTAAGCGTATTAATTCCAGCGGCGACCAATTGCTTAGAAACATCGTCCCACGATGAGCGCGTGCGATCGCTTTGATGAAACAGCAGGACCCCCGGGCCTGGCTTTGCTGCGGCAAAATACGTTCCCTTCAAAATCGTGCCGTCACCTGATTTAAGTTCGACATCTCGCGCGCTGTTTTTCGTCGGCGCCGCGAAAGCGGTCATTCCCAATAGAACCGCTGAAAAAAGAAAGATGGGGGTTGGTTTCATTTCGAATGCTCTTGCTGAATGTCATTTCTGATCACTCGTCCGCCCTTCATCACGAAGCGGACGCGCTCGATCTCGGTGATGTCGGCGATGGGATCTCCCGTCACGGCGATAAGATCGGCAAATTTTCCCGGTTCAATCGAACCGATGCGGTCCTGCCAACCCAGCATTTCTGCGGCGTTGGTAGTGATGGAGCGAATCACATCAAGCGGCGACATTCCCGCATCGCGCAGTTTGACCAAGGCCCCAACGCTCGCTTGTCCGCGCGTTTTGCCTGGATAAAACCAGCACATATCCGAGCCGGCGGCAAACTTTACGCCCGATTTCAGCACTCGCTGAACCAATGCATCGTAGAGCTGTTTACGTTTGGCATTGCGACTGACAGCATCAGCGCGGGAGTCGGGCGAAATGACTATGCTTGGTTCGGTGATTTTCAAATAGAAGGAGTCGTTAAACGTCGGCGTCAGGGTCAGGAAAATCCCTTTGTCGCGCATCTGCTTCAGTTCCGCGTCCGTCGCGTCATTCCCATGCTCGATGGAATCCGCGCGTGCATCGATGGCGGTTTGTATGCTGATTTTGTCCGGGGCGTGGACCGCAACCTTGAGGTGCTCGCGGTGCGCTTCTTCAGTGACTGCTTTAAGTTCGGCTACGGCCAGATTCTCATCCGCCGTGACCTTGATCACGTCCACGTTTTGGAACGCGTTCCGCCGCACCGCCTGCCGCGCTTGGTCTGACCCGTCGATCAACAAGAATTCCTGCTGGAGGATGGCGTCAGCAAGAGCGGGATTCAGATTTTGAACGTACGAACCTCTGGTGATGAGTTTACGTCCAGAAGCCAGAATCCTGGGACCGGGAACGCGTCCGGCGTTAATCGCATCGCGCAGTTCGGTGTCTCCGTCGACGCCGGAGTGGCCGAGATTGCGAACCGTGGTAATGCCGCTCTCCAGGTCTTCGCGTGCTGACTGCGCGCCGAGCAACACACGTTTGCTCGGCGACTCGATGACCGTGAGCAACATTCCCGGAGCAAATAGTCCGTTTGAATGCCGCTGCTGTTCCACTTCTGGCGGGACAATGATGTCGAGAAACAGGTGAGTGTGGCCGTCGATCAATCCTGGAAGCAGCGTCGCATTGCCGAGATCGATTGTTTTGACGTCGTTCGGCGCATGGATTTGCGCTGGCGAACCGACTTCTTTGATCTTGCTGTCTTCAATCAGCACCGCCGCCGGAGAGAGGACGTTGCCAAAGCGCGGATCAAGCAAGCGACCAGCTCTTATCAGAGTTGTGGGTAAAGGCGATTCGGCGGCCAGTTGTGTTGCGGCAAATATTCCGACTGCCAAAGGAAAGATTCGGACTACGTTCATCTGTTCGTTTTGGATGAGATGCATCGGAATCATTATTGTTCCGGCGCCCGAAAAGTTTTGAGGAACGTTCCCGTCCGCTACGTGGCAAGTTTTTGCGTATTAGCGGGAACAAATGCGCGGCTGAGGACTCCCATTTTGAGGTAACGGCGATAGGTCCCCCGACCTGGAGTTTGAACATCTTATGAAACTTTATTACCGCGATCTATCGGTTTGGCTTGAGTTTGACTGGAAGCGAAGCTGACGCGGCTGATCTGACGCAGGAGACTTTCTACATTTGGGCGAACAAAGGTCACCAGCTCCAGAAGGCGGCGAGTCTCTACGTCCGACTAGAATGTTCTGGCCACGCGGAACCCGCCGCTGTGGTCCCGGCCCGACGATTTGGCGCCGAGGCGGACGGCCGAACGAACGAGCGCCGGAATATTGCTATAGGCACCGCCACGCATAACGCGCCGACGACAATTGCCGTTTTGCCAAGAACTGCCGTCGGACGGTGCACCCTTATAGTCGTCGTTCCAGCAATCTTCAGTCCATTGCCAAACATTGCCAAGCATGTCGTAGAGGCCGAATTGGTTTGGCGGGAAACTGCCAACCGGCGATGTGAATGCATAACCGTCGCGGCACTCTCGATTCACGTCGCTCTCGCGAGGATGCCGCTCACTGAAGTCGAGATCACCATGATTGATGTAGCGGCAGAGCTCCGCAGGACGATCGCTACCGTAACGTGCCGTTGTCGTTCCACCGCGCGCCGCGTATTCCCACTCAGCCTCGGTTGGTAAGCGGTAGACATGCCCCGTCTTGGCGCTTAGCCATGCTAAATAAGCTTGCGCATCGTCCCAGTTTACACAGACGACGGGGTCTCTTCCGGTCTGCGGAAACCCGGGAGAATGCCAAATGGCGCCTTTCCTATCACTCTCCCCACCGGACACATCAGGGGTATAACAGCTATCAGGGTCCGGACGATTTGTCTCCGCCACAAACTGAGCGTACTCACCTCGCGTCACGTCAAATTTGGCAATTGCGAAGCTGTGTTCGATCGTGACCGAGTGCTGCGGTACCGAGTGTCCGCGAAAATAATCCGGTGCATTCTCACGCTCTTCTTCCCCAGGCGGAGCCCCCATAACGAAACGGCCCCACGGCAGCATCACCATTTCGGGGCAATCGGGGCAATCGCGGAACACAGTTCCCGGTTTTGCAGCAGGCTTCTCCGCTGGCGGCTCATCGGCGAGCGCGGCGATGAAGGCGAACATGCCGGCAGCACACAGTAACAGCAGTGCAACTATCGATCGTGTCAGATTCATATTCATTTGCCAGTCGCTCATGAGATGCAGCAGAATCGTATTTGTTCCCGACCGATGAAGGATTTTTTCAAACCTCATTATCCACACAGTCATAAGATCCCTCGTTGCTTCCCTCGATTGGCGGGAACAAATGCGCGGCTGGGGACTCCCGTATAGGGATAACGGCGAAATGGCCGGCGACCCCGAGTTCGAGAAACTGGTGAACCGTTACTATCGCGATCTCTACCGTTTTGGTTTCAGTCTCACTGGAAATGAGGCCGACGCCTGTGATCTCACCCAACAGACATTTTACATTTGGGCGAACAAAAGAGATCAGGTCCGGGATCCGAGCAGCGCCAAGAGCTGGCTTTTCACCACGCTGCACCGCGAGTTTCTCAAGATTTGCCGGCGGCGGAAACGTTTCGTTGACGAATCAGCCGAGGAAGCCATCGAGAATGCGCCCGAAGTGTCGCCTGACTGCGTGAATCGGATCGACGCGCGGACCTTGCTGCGGTTTCTTGGCGAGTTGGACGAAGACCATCGCGCCGCGCTCGTGCTTTATTACATGGAAGACTTACTTTACAAGGAGATCGCCGACGTGTTGGGAATTCCGCTCGGGACTGTGCAGTCGCGAATTGCGCGGGCAAAGATTCAATTGTTGCGGCGTCTCAGTGAACCGGGTCCGGCCCCGGAGCAAAATAAATGAACACCAACGACGCAAAAAAAATATTGTTTCTTTACCGTGGACCTGTCGATGACGCCGATCCGCAATTTCAGGAAGCATTGGCGGAGGCGCGGTGTGATCCCGAGCTGGCCGAATGGTTGCGTGACCAACGGCATTGCTACGATGCGGTCCGATCAAAACTTCGCGGAATCGAACCGCCGTTTGGGCTGTCCGAGAAAATTGTGCGCAGACGACCGATCCCGTTTCCGCGAGATTGGTCGCGCGTTGTGCAGCTCGCTGCGGCCATCCTCATCTCGGCCAGTGTGACCGCGCTGTTGATGAAATGGCCGGAGCACCGCCACCGTTCTCTGGCGGGCGCGCAGGAAATTCTAGTGACTGGCGAAGTGCTCGATATGACTTGCTACATCGCCTACAACTTGAGCGGTCCCGATCACGCCGAGTGTGCCAGAGTGTGCATCAGAAACGGAGCGCCCGTTGGAATCAAAGCTCAAGATGGAAAAGTTTATTTGCTCACCGGCGAACCCGGCCAGTCAGTCAACGCCGAGCTGGCGGACTACGCTGCCAAGATTGTAACCGTCAAAGGAAAGCAAACCGTGCGGGATGGCTTCGCGCAGCTTCAAGTCGAAGAAATTCGGAAATTGTGATCGTTCCCACGAACATGTTTGTTGTACCGTCAGTCGGCCTAACGACTAATTTTACAATACAAAAACACCCCGGAGCCTACGGGGCTCGAACCCGCTTTCTATGGCTTTTCAGCTGTCAGCAAAATTGCCAGCAAACAGCAGTGAAAGAGTCGGTTGGAGTAATATCGGAGTAGGCTTGATTACTCAGGTGTAAGCTGCTTAACTGTAGGGAAATACAGGGGAAAACACGGCCGAATCCTACCGCTGGAGCCTCCAGAATGCATTTTTACATTTGCGTTCTCCCTCGAGGCCGAGATACTCAAGACGCGGGGTGGAGCAGCCTGGTAGCTCGTCAGGCTCATAACCTGAAGGCCGCGGGTTCAAATCCCGCCCCCGCAACCAATCCTTTTCGGGATTACCGCAAGATCGATAATCGCTTTTGCATCCATCTGTGACGCGGTTTCCTTGAGTTATGCCGGCACAACCTTCCCCTGAAAAAAGGGGCCGAATTCTTGTCGGCACCGCCAGCTGGTCTGACCCAGGCTTTGTTGAGCATTGGTATCCCAAAGGCATGCCGGCGCATGAGCGGCTTGGTTGGTACGCGGAGCAGTTTGAAATGGTGGAGGTAAATTCAACTTTTTACTCCGTGCCTGATCCGCGAATGGTCGAGCGTTGGTGCGCGATCACGCCGGATAAATTTACGTTCGATCTAAAATTGCATCAGTTGCTCTCGCGCCATTCCACGGCGGCGAAATTGTTGCCACCAGAGTTGCAGCGGCGAGCGGAGGTTGATACGAAAGGAAAGGTCAAACTCACCCCTGAGATCGAGGAAGCTGTTATTTACGCATTTTTGCGTTCGATCGGCATCTTGCGGACCAAGGGCAAACTGGGCGCGCTTTTATTGCAACTTTCCCCGGCATTCTCGCCAAAGAAACACAAGCTCGAAGAGCTCGATCAACTTCTCGACGCCACGCGGGAATATCAGATTGCGGCCGAGCTTCGAAACCGGAACTGGGCGATCGGAGATCAATTAAAATCGACCGTTGATTTTTTGACCAGGCACAAGGCGACGTTCGTTAATATCGATGGGCCCCGTGCGGAACATTTCACGATTATGCCTTCGGATGTGAATGAGATCACCAATCATGAGGTGGCATATTTACGGCTGCACGGGCGCGATGCGCGTGCGTATCTCACGGGGAAGACTGTGGCGGCGCGTTTCAATTACGATTACCGTGATTCGGAAATCGCCGAGGTCGCTGAACGAAGTGAAAAGCTGGCGCACAAAGCGCGGGAGGTACACGTGGTTTTCAATAACAATGCCCTCGATTACGCGCCGCGGGCGGCCGCGCGCTTGCGCAAGGCACTCGGACAAATCGTAGCGACGCCACCACGGACAGCCGAATTGTTTTAGATTGGAGTTGCAGAGCGGCGATCTGCGGATCGCCGAGCCGCCTTGGCAGTTTATCAGATGGCTTGTACAGTTTCGGACGTGCAAGAATCAAAATCGGCGACGGGAGATTACGGACCGCAATTGCCCAAACCCCTGGCGCGTATGAAGCATTGGCTGGCTGAACATCACATGACGCTGATGACGATCGCCGATACGCCGCATTCGATCGCGCTGGGCTCGGCCATCGGAATTTTTTTCGGCTTTACCCCTCTTTGGAGCGTGAAGACCCTCCTTTCTATCGCTGTTGCCTGGATTTGCCGTTGCAACAAGGTTGCCGCCGCGATTGCTGTCACGTTACACGACGTCCTGATTTTCGTAATGCCCGCCATTTACTTTGCGGAATACAAAATGGGCTGTTGGGTGCTGCATCGTCCCCCCCCAGCGCACCGGATACGGCTGCACTTCGGGCTACATGATTACTTAAACTGGGATCTGTTTCTGCGACTGGTGTGGCCTGCATTCGTGGGGTCATTGTTCCTGGCCTTGCCTTCTGCGCTCATCGTCTACGTCGTCATGCGAATGCTGCTGAGTCGTGCACGGACGCCCCGGTAGAGAGACTGTTCCGGCGGGCCTAGCCAAACCAGGCGTTTTTTTCCGCCTCGAACGGCACGAGAGTTGCGGCACAGAGCAGAAGCGACTTGCCTTTTGCCCGGAATGGGCCGGTGCAGGTCAGCATTATATATCTATGAAATCCTTCCTTGTCGTTGTTTCCGCCATCTTACTTTGCTCCTGCGCGGACATGTATGTTAGCAAGACAGATGTTGCTACGCCCTGCGGCAGCTCCGCAGCGCCAATTGACGCAAAAGACTACGGTTCGGCAGGGGTGCACATGGTCACTAATTGTGGCGTCGGGGCCAGCAATCCGAAGGCGATTTATATCCGCCCGTTCTGCATCGATGCGGCAGTTTTTGAAGGCGACGAGGCCCCTTCAGATGGCGAAATGCCGATTCGCAAAGCGCTTACGCCGGTTGAATTTGCACAGGACTTGAAAGAAGAGCTTGAGAGAATTGCTCCCACTAGAATTCTTAAGGACAACGAGTCGCCTCGGTTAGGCTGGCTGGTGGAAGGTCACTTTGATCGTGTGGACGGCGGCAGCCCGCTGGCGCGCTTCTTTTTCGGTAATTTTGGCGCTGGACGCTCCTTTCTCGCGCTGCACGTAAGAGTGATTGATGTTAGCAAAGGTTGCGCTGTTTATGAATTCGATATGGCTGGTGGCAGCCGTTTCCAAGGCAAATTGGGGACCGTTCGGGCAAGCGGCCTCGGGAAAGCGACGCACTTTGATCTACGCAACGCCGCGGAGCGGATTTACATCACACTCAGCACGAATCCCTATCGCTATGCGGCGCGCTCCGACGCGACATTGCAATAGTCGCGCTCAAAGTCCCTGGAAATTTCACCGTGGCTGATTGGTGTTGCCAATCGAGAGGCGCCGCTTAAGGTGCTGCGATTTCAGAGCCGCCGTGACCGTTTTCCATAGATTTTCCATCGTTTTTATCGCGCTCGTTGTCATGGCGAGCGCTATTCGTTCCTCTGTCGCCGCCCAGGCGTATGTCATCATCGATTCGCAGACCGGCTACGTCTTGCAAGAGCAGGAGCCAAAGCAGAAACGACAGGTAGGCAGCTTAACGAAAATCGCCACGGCCGCAGTGGTGCTGGATTGGGCCGAACATAAATCGGGCAACATCAATGAAATCGCCACAATTGCGCCCGAAGCGTTCGTCGGTGTCGTCGAAAATTATATCGGTTTTCAACCGGGCGACAGGGTTGCGTTGCGCGATCTGCTTTATGCCGCACTCGTCCAATCCGATAACATCGCGGCATACACGTTGGCCCAGCACGTCGGTGCGCAACTGCAATCGCTCGTTCCGGTGCCGGCAGGAAAAAAATTCACGCCGCTGGATGCGTTTGTCACGCAAATGAATGCGTTGGCCAAGCAGTTGAAGATGGAGAAGACGCGCTTTGTTAATCCGCATGGAATCGACGACAACGTGCGTCCGATGCCTTTTTCGACCGCGGAGGATATGGCCCGCTTGACCCGTTACACCTTGAATAAGGCGAGCTTCCGCTTCTATGTGTCGCAAAAAGAACGCCAAATTGAATTTGAGCGGGGCGGCCGAAAGTTGCATTATCTCCTTCGCAACACGAACGAACTTCTTGGTCGTAACGGCGTTGATGGCGTTAAAACGGGACGAACCGCGCGGGCGGGTGAGTGTTTGATCCTTTCCGCGGATCGTCAGGCGGAAGTTGTGAAAGAAGGCCAAATGACAACGGTTTTTCCGCGTCATTTGATCGTGGTGCTGCTTGGAAGCAACAGTCGTTTTGCCGAAGGCGAGCAACTTGTCGCGATGGGCTGGCAACTTTATGATCAATGGGCGGCGACCGGACGGCTGGTCGATCCCCAAAAGGTGCTTTGATCGTGTAGCTGGAAAAATGAAGCCACGCATCGGTGTTCTGACGAGCGGCGGCGATTGCCCGGGGTTAAACGCCGTTTTGCGTGGCCTTGTCCTGGCTGCGGAAAAACTGGGCTGGGAGGTTGTCGGATTTCGCGATGGCTTCGAAGGACTTCTCCCACCGGGTCATTACATTATTCTCGATCACAAAAGCACCGATGGAATCATGGCGCTGGGCGGCACGATCATCGGCACGACGAACCGCGGGCACTTCGTCGCGAAAGTCGGCGCGGGCGATCGTGCCATCGTCGCGGCGGAAGTAATCGAGAATGCGAAAAAGGTTCTCAATGATCTCAACGTCAAAGCGCTGATCATCATTGGCGGCGACGGGTCGATGACCACGGCGCTGCAACTGCAAGAAGCTGGCATCAATTGCATCGGTGTCCCCAAAACCATCGACAACGATCTGGAAGCCACTGCCATGACATTCGGATTTGATTCCGCGGTCGATGTGGTGATGGACGCACTCGATCGATTACATACCACTGCAACCAGCCACAAACGCGTCATGGTCGTCGAAGTGATGGGACGCCATGCTGGCTGGATTGCACTGCACGGTGGAATTGCCGGCGGCGCCGATATCATTTTGATTCCAGAGATTCCTTTCGATTACGACAAGATTGCCACCGCGATAAAGGAACGCGACGCAGCGGGCAATCTTGGTTCACTCGTGGTGGTCGCCGAAGGCGCGCGGCCCAAAGATGGACAACAGGTCAAACGCGATACATCTGGCGGAGAATTTCGTCTCGGCGGGATCGGTGATATCGTGGCGCGCGAGATTGCCCAGCGGACCGGCAAGGAAACGCGCTCCTGCGTGCTCGGCCATTTACAGCGTGGCGGCGCGCCCACCACGCTGGATCGAATTCTCGGGACACGCTTCGGAGTGAAAGCCGTCCAGTTGGCGAATGAAGGACATTTTGGATCGATGGTTAGCTATCAGAATTATCAGGTGCGCCACGTGCCGATTGCCGAGGCTGTGAATAGATTACGACTTGTGCCGCCTAACGGCGAGATGGTGCAAACAGCGCGCGACGTCGAAATCTCCTTCGGCGATTGATCCATTGTCATCCCGAGCGAAGCGCAGCAAAGTCGAGGGATCCCGTGGCGTAAAGTTCCGGTGGCGTAACGGGATTCCTCGACTGCGCTCGGAATGACTTCGTGATGAAAATCATTCTCGCCTATTCCGGTGGACTCGACACATCGGTCATTCTCCACTGGTTGAAAGAAAATTATCAGGCCGAAATTATCGCCTTCTGCGCCGACATCGGTCAGGAAGAAGAGCTGGAGGGTCTCGAAGAGAAAGCGCTCCGCACCGGTGCGACCAAGTGTTACCTCGATAATATGGAGGAGGAATTCGCCCGCGATTTCATCTTCCCGGTGTTTCAAGCGGGGGCGATTTATGAAGGTCAATATCTTCTCGGCACAAGCATCGCGCGTCCGCTGATTGCCAAACGAATGGTGGAAATTGCACGTAACGAAAAAGCAGATGCCATCGCGCACGGTGCTACCGGAAAGGGGAACGATCAGGTGCGTTTTGAGCTAAGCGTGGCTGCGCTCGCGCCGGATTTACGCGTGATCGCGCCTTGGCGCGAGGAGCGCTTTCGCAAACAATTTCCCGGGCGCGCGGAGATGATCGCGTTCGCGAAGGAAAATAAAATTCCGGTGGAAGCGAGCGCAGATAAACCGTACTCGACCGACCGCAATCTTCTCCACATCAGTTTCGAAAGCGGTGTCCTCGAAGATCCTTGGTTCGACGCGAGCTCTCCGGAAATGCGCCGAATGTATAAATTAAGCGTCGCGCCTGAAGACGCGCCGGATAAACCGGAATATATCGAACTCGAGTTCGAGCAGGGAAACGGTGTCGCGATTAACGGAAAATCACTTTCGCCGCTGGGCGTGATGAAGACGCTCAACCAGCTCGGGGGCAAACACGGAATCGGTCGCGTCGATATTGTAGAAGACCGTTTTGTGGGAATGAAAGGCCGGGGCGTTTATGAAACGCCGGGTGGTGCCATTCTCCACTTTGCCCATCGGCAAATAGAAACGCTCACCATGGACCGCGAGGTCATGCATTTGCGCGACAGTCTCATTCCGAAATACAGCACGCTGGTTTACAACGGCTTTTGGTTCTCGCCTGAACGCGAAGCGCTTCAAGCGCTCGTGACCGAAACGCAACGCGATGTCACCGGTGTCGTGCGACTCAAACTCTACAAAGGCAACATCATTGTCGCGGGTCGAAAAAGTCCGAAGAGTCTCTACGACCCGAACATTGCGACGATGGAGGGCGAAAGATCGACATATGATCAAGGCGACGCGACGGGCTTCATCCGATTGAATGCGCTCCGCCTGAAAGTCCGCGCTGCACTGAAGAGGTAGGGACAGTGCGCTGCGCTGTCCGGACGCCGCAGCGCGGCGTCCCTACCACGTTGTCCTTTGCTCTCGACAGTCAGGATGAGGCACAATTATGAAATTCATGTACTCTTAGGCGACTGCCACGATGCCCAGTGAGATCAAGAAAGAGATCCAGCTCGAGATCGGCCATGTCTTGTTCATCGACATTGTCGGCTACTCCAAATTGCTCATCACTGAGCAAAGCGAGCAACTTCAGACGCTAAAGGAGATCGTCCGCGGAACGGAGCAAATCCGACTGGCCGAAGCGCAAGGCAAGCTGCTGCGTTTACCGACTGGCGATGGTGCCGCTCTCGTCTTTCGCACTAACCCGGAAGCCCCGGTTTTGTGTGCGGTGGAAATTGCGAAGGCGCTGAGGAATCGTCCCGAACTTCGGGTGCGAATGGGAATTCACAGCGGCCCGGTCAATGAAATCACCGATCTGAACGAACAAGCAAATATCGCCGGCGCTGGCATCAACATCGCGCAGCGAGTGATGGATTGCGGCGATGCCGGACACATTTTGCTTTCCATGCGCGTCGCCGAGGATTTGGAACAATACCCGCAATGGCGCTCGCAATTACATCGTCTCGGCGAATGCACGGTGAAGCACGGGGTGCAGGTTGGTGTCGTAAACCTGTATGGCGATCAAGCGGGCAACCCCCAACCACCCAAAAAGTTCCAAGCTCAGAAGAAGCGAAGCGCGCGAATGCGCTGGGCAGCGATCATGACAGTGCTGCTTGCGCTCGCGGTAATCGTCGGTGGCATCACGATGTTTTCCCGGTATCGCGCGGCATCAGCGCTGGCGCCGCCGTTGAAAAGTGTCGCGGTGCTTCCCTTCGCAAATCTGAGCCGCGATCCCGACAACGCTTACTTTGCCGAAGGGATCCAGGACGAGATCCTGACACGCTTATCCAAGATTGCTGATCTGAAGGTGATCTCGCGGACCTCCACGCAGCATTATAAAAGCATGCCGGAAAAGGAAAACCTGCCTGAGATCGCCAGACAACTTGGCGTCGCCCACATCTTGGAAGGCAGCGTGCAAAAGAGCGGCGAGGCTGTGCGCGTGACCGTGCAATTGATCAAAGCAGCCAATGATTCCCATCTGTGGGCCGATACCTTTGATCGCAAATTAACCGACATCTTTTCAGTCGAGAGTGAGGTGGCCAAAACCATCGCTGACCAATTGCGCGTACACCTCACCGGGCGGGAACAGCAAGTGATCGCTGCCAAACCGACTGATAATACCGAGGCTTACGATGCCTACCTGCGCGGTCTTGCTTACAGTCTGAAAGCGATAAACACACCTGCTAACTCCCTTGCGGCGCAGAAATATCTCAAGGAAGCAGTGCGTTTGGACCCGAAGTTCGCCCTCGGTTGGGCCCTGCTATCATACGTCGATGCGCACGGCTACCTCATACAGACTCTTCAACCGACGCCTGGCCTCCGTGAAGAGGCACGGCATGCGGCCGAGACCGCGCTCACTCTTCAGCCGAATCTGGGCGAGGCCATATTGGCCAAGGGCTATTATCATTACGCCTGCCTAAAGGATTACGATACTGCGGTGCTTTACTTCGAGAAGGCACGTGAGTTCCTGCCCAATAGCAGCCAGGTTCCTGAATTGCTGGCCTATGTCACCCGGAGACAAGGAAAGTGGGACCTGAGCGAAGGCTATTTCAACGAAGCCGAGCAACGGGATCCGCGCAACGTTTCCCTGCTGAGCCATCACGCGCTCCTTTTCTATACGGACCTTCGTCGTTTCCCCGAAGCGACGCAGAAACTTGATCAAGTTCTCAATATTATACCGGATGACCTCGATACTCTCGCGTACAAGGCGGGCATTGCACAAGCCGAGGGCGATCTGCCGCGGGCCGCTGCGCTTCTCGCTCCGCTCCGTCCGAGCGCCGACCACACCCCCGCGTTAGAGACACAAGTTTACCAAGCGATCCTGGAACGCCGCCCTGCACCAGTCATCCCTCGGCTAAAGGAAATATTGGCCAAGCCTGATCCAACGTTGGGTTACGCCTATGGAGAACTGCGCTTTTATTTAGGCTGGGCCCAAGAAGTCGGCGGCGATCGTGCGGCCGCGCAGGAAAGTTGGCGCCAGGCGCGCAGCGAACTGGAACCTTTCCTCAAAGAACAGCCGGAAAATTTTGTGCTGATTGGAGATCTCGCGCTGACCAATATGGGTCTGGGCGACAAAGCCGCGGCGCTGGCTTTGGCCGAACGGGCCACGTCCGTGATCTCAATCGAGAAAGATGTCGTGTATGGTCCCTGTCCGATCGAGATCCTGGCCCGGGTGGCGGCGCGCCTGGGAGAACCGGACCGCGCCATCGCCACTTTAGAGAAACTACTCTCGGTGCCGTATGAAAGCGGCCTGGCTTCAAACATGCCGATCACTTCCGCGCTGCTCCGGCTCGATCCCATGTTCGATCCGCTCCGGAATGATGCGCGCTTCCAAAAACTCGCCGCCTCGCCCGCGCCGAAACCCTAACGAGCGTTGTTATGTCCGCCGAAAAGGCTTCCAATCTGAAATTCGAGATTGGTCACGTCTTGTTTATCGACATCATCGGTTATTCAAAATTGCTCATCACTGAGCAGAGCGAGCTGCTTCGAGAGCTAACCGAGATTGTCCGCGAAACCGAACAATTCCGCATCGCCGACGCGGAAGGCAAACTAGTGCGTTTACCCACCGGGGACGGCATGGCTCTGGTCTTTCGTCACAGCCCGGAAGAGCCGGTCCAATGCGCACTGGAACTAAGCCAAGCTTTGAAGACGCATCCCGAATTGCGTGTGCGCATGGGTGTTCATAGCGGGCCGGTCAACGAAGTGACAGATGTCAACGAGCGGATCAACGTCACTGGAGCTGGAATTAATGTGGCCCAGCGTGTGATGGATTGCGGCGACGCCGGGCATATTCTTCTTTCCAAACATGTGGCGGACGACCTCGAGCAATATCCTCAATGGCGTTCGCATTTGCACGAACTCGGCGAATGCGAGGTGAAGCACGGCGTCCGCGTCTCGGTGGTCAATCTTTATACCGACGAGCTGGGCAATCCTGAGTTGCCGGAGAAATTCAAGCAGATACCAGAGAAAGATACAACGGCGGCAACGCTTTCCGGTTCGTCCAGCAAACTGACGGTTCCGAAGTGGGCATTGGTCGGTGCCGTCGCTTTGATCATAGGTGGGCTCGTGATTGGCCTTCTCATCCTCCGTTCCAATCGGTCGCCGACAACAGCCACCAGTACGCCACTCACGCCAGCTGTTTCATTCACATCCATTCCGGAGAAAAGCATCGCAGTCCTGCCCTTCGAGAACTTGAGCGCTAACGAGGAGAACGCGTTCTTCGCTGACGGCGTGCAGGACGAAATCCTGACAGACCTGGCGAAGATCGCGGATTTAAAAGTCATAAGCCGTACTTCTGTTATGCAGTACAAGAACGCAGCAACACGCAATCTCTCGGAGATCGCCAAAAGCCTCAAGGTCGCGCACGTGCTGGAAGGCAGCGTCCAGCGCGCTGTCAACCGTGTTCGCGTGAACGCGCAATTGATTGATGCCCGCACCGATGCGCACCTTTGGGCGCAGACCTACGACCGGGACCTTGCCGACGTTTTCGCGATCCAAAGTGAGATCGCCAAAACCATTGCCGATCAGCTTCAGGCCAAACTCTCGCCTAAAGAAGAAGCTGCCATGCACGAGAAGCCGACAACTGACATGGTTGCCTACGACCTGTATCTGAAGGCGTTGGAGATTGACCGAAATCGCGCGAGCAGCATCGGGAGTGGCGGGGTCGAACAAGCCAGACGAGAACTAGATCTCTTGGAGCAAGCAGTCGGCCGCGATCCAACTTTTGTCCCTGCGCTTTGTAAGCTGGCCAGTGTGCATCTCTACTTATACTGGCTGAACGCAGATCATACGCCCGCGCGTCTGGATCTCGCCAGGAAGGCGCTCGAAGCAGCCGCGCGCCTGCAGCCTGATGGCGGTGAAGTGCATCTTACGCGAGCGCTCTTTTACTATTGGGGCAGCCGCGATTACGCTCCCGCACTGGCGGAACTCGCCTTGGCCAGACGGAGCCTGCCCAATGACCCGCGAATTTTTGCTACGAGCGGTTACATTGAGCGGCGACAGGGCAATTGGGAGGACTCGACTCGTCAGCTCGAGCAGGCAGTGGCGTTGGACCCGCGCAACATCGTGTTGGTCTCAGAATTGGCCGCCCAATACACGGTGTTACGTCGATACGACGATGCCGCGAAAACGTTGGATAGTGCTCTCGCGTGGAAGCCGCTCGATTTCAGCTTGGGGTCGCTTCGCGCGAATGTTGATCTGGATTGGAAAGCCGATCTCCGCCGGTGGAAAGACCTCATCGCTAGCGACGCCGCCAAGACTGCTGATCCGAATGATTTAATGACGGCTCGGCTGAATCTGGCACTTAATGAGCGCGATTATCACGGAGCTGAACAGACGCTGGCCGCTCACGGGGGAGCAGAGTTCGACGACAATGGTTTCTTCACTCCGAGGGAATGGAATCAGGCTATCGCTGCTCGGGGACTTGGCGATGCGTCGCGAGCAAACGGGGCCTTCCTGGCCGCTCGCGAACGAGCGGCGGCGGCAGTGCATCAGCAGCCGGAAGACGGAAAGGCGCTAATAGTCCTGGCTCAAATTGACGCTGCTCTGGGCCGCAAAGAGGACGCTCTTCGAGAGGGAACGCGCGCGATTGAGCTTTTGCCGGTGGCCAAAGACGCCCTTATCGGCGCCGCATTGCTTAGTAGGCTCGCTGGGGTCTATGCCCAAGCGGGCGAGGCCAATCGCGCTTTCAACTTACTGGAAAAGGTCGCTAAGATT
>Ga0207130_1006_pt2 | contig 94330 bp, 100 predicted proteins | sample Alteio_BWMinHeat_16_FD_153545 | JGI IMG/M metagenome (GOLD analysis project Ga0207130, IMG submission 153545) | Enriched cells from forest soil in Barre Woods Harvard Forest LTER site, Petersham, Massachusetts, United States -... | ecosystem: Environmental > Terrestrial > Soil > Temperate forest >... | reverse complement strand
GTGGTGGAAGATCGCATCGGGGTCACCATGACCGAAATCATCAAGCCGGAAAAGTCATAGGATACGAAGACATGCGACTGTTAATTATTGGAGAACTCGAAGGCCAGATAGGCGCCGCCACCAAGATAGCTCGCGGACGTGGTGCAAAGGTGACGCAGGCCCCCACCATTGAAGCGGCGCTCATTGCGCTTCGGGGCGGCCAGGGTGCCGATCTTGTCATGATTGAGGCAAAAGCGGATATCGCCTCGCTGGTGAATCAGCTCGAGGCGGAACGCATTATTGTGCCGGTGATTGCCTGCGGCGTACACTCCGACAGCGCCGTGGCGGTGAAGGCCATCAAAGCGGGGGCGAAGGAATATATTCCCCTGCCGCCCGATGAGGAGCTGATTGCAGCGGTACTGGAAGCAATTACCGAAGAATCGCACGCGGTTATCCATGCCTCATTGCCCATGAAGCGCGTGCTTGAGCTGGGCGATCAGGTGGCGGGTTCGGAAGCGAGCATTCTCATTACCGGCGAATCCGGCACCGGCAAGGAAATCATCGCACGTTACATCCATCGCAAAAGCAAGCGGGCGAACAATAATTTTATCTCGGTCAACTGCGCCGCCATTCCCGAAGCACTCCTGGAATCCGAGCTGTTCGGCCATGAGAAAGGCTCTTTCACCGGAGCAGTCGCACGCCGCATCGGCAAATTCGAAGAGGCGAACAACGGTACGCTGCTGCTCGATGAAATCAGCGAGATGGACATCCGCCTTCAGGCCAAACTGCTGCGCGCCATACAGGAACACGAAATCGATCGCGTCGGCGGCACCAAACCCGTGAAAGTGAATCTGCGCATCATCGCCACCTCCAATCGTGACATGCAGCAGGAGATAAAAAAAGGCACGTTCCGCGAAGATTTATATTTCCGGCTCAACGTCATCAACATCCACCTGCCACCGCTACGCGATCGCAAGGAAGACATTGCGCCCATCGCCGATCATTTTATCGCGAAATACACCAAGGCCAACGGCACCCCGGAACGTACATTATCGGCGACCGCGCTTGAAAAACTCTCGCGATACAGTTGGCCGGGCAATGTGCGTGAGCTGGAGAATATCATTCACCGCGCCGTGCTGCTTGCCACGGGAAAAGAAATCACGCCCGAAGCGATCACCCTTCCCAATATGCCTGCAGAGACTGCTGTTACCGAAAATCCCAATACGGGTGAAGCCACTAATACCGCCAATAAAAATGAGCTTGTAGGCCGCACAGTGGAGAGCGTGGAGCGCGATCTTATCCTCGACACGCTCAATTATTGCCTCGGTAACCGCACGCATGCCGCCAATATTCTGGGTATTTCCATCCGCACGCTGCGCAACAAGCTCAAGTTATACGGAGAAGAGCAGAATCCCGACGACCAGCAGAAAAAAACAGGGTAAGCAATGGCGGAGAGCCAACCAGCGACGATAGGCATGAACATGCCGACCCTGCAATGGGGCGCAAGGGCCGTCATGCGCCGCAGCGACATATTTTTCGCGCTCGGCGTCATGGCAATCATCATGGTGTTGCTGGTGCCGGTCCCCAAGCAGGTACTCGATCTCCTGCTCTCGGTATCCATCACCATCTCGGTGCTCATCCTGATGACGGTGCTGTTCATCGACAAGCCCTTGGCACTCAGTTCTTTCCCTACCATCCTGCTTATCGCCACCATGCTGCGCCTGTCGCTTAACATCGCCTCGGTGAGACTTATCCTCTCGCGCGGGCATCTGGGTACCGATGCGGCAGGTCATGTGATTCAGGCCTTCGGCGCCATGGTGATGGCGGGCTCCGTGCTCATCGGCAGCATCATCTTCGCGATTCTGACCATCATCAACTTCGTCGTGATTACCAAAGGTTCCGGCCGTATCGCCGAAGTTTCGGCACGCTTCAGCTTGGACGCCATGCCCGGTAAGCAGATGGCCATCGACGCCGATCTCTCTGCCGGCCTCATCGACGAGAAGGCTGCGAAATCGCGCCGCAAGGAACTTGAAGACGAAAGCTCCTTTTACGGCGCCATGGACGGTGCCAGCAAGTTCGTGCGAGGCGACGCCATCGCAGGGTTGCTCATTACCTTCATCAACTTCATCGGCGGCATTATCATCGGCACGGTGCAGAAAAACCTGACCTTCGCCCAAGCGCTCGACACCTATACGGTGCTCACCATCGGTGACGGCCTTGTTTCACAAATTCCCGCCCTTATCGTCTCCACCGCCGCCGGTCTGCTCGTCACCAAAGCAGGCGTCTCGGGTTCGGCGGAAAAAGCCGTGCTCGGCCAGTTGGGACGTTCGCCCACTGCGGTCGGAATCACGAGTGGCTTGTTGTTTTTCATGGGCGTCATGCCCGGCCTTCCCGCCCTTCCCTTTTTGTTTCTCTCGGGCGTCACCGGCTATGTCGCCTGGTACATGTTCAAGAGCATCAAGAAAGAAACAGAAGCGCTTCCCGGCGCACCCGCCAAACCTGGAGCACCGGGCGCACCCGGCGTGACCGCTGACGGAAAACCTCCAGAGGAGCAGGTCTCCGATTCGCTGCACATAGACGTGCTGCGGCTTGAGCTGGGCTACGGCCTGCTTCCGCTTATCAATTACCAGAAGGGCCATCGCCTGACCGAGCAGATTAAGGCGCTGCGCAAACAGATGGCGCGCGATTTGGGTTTCGTCATCCCGCCCGTGCGCATTCAGGACAACATGCAGTTGCCGCCTAATACTTATGTGATCAAAGTCAAAGAGGTCGAAACCGGTCGCGGCGAAGTGAAATCCGACATGTTGCTGGTGATGAACCCCACCGGCGCCAAAATCCAGCTTCCCGGCGAAGAGACCACCGAGCCCACCTTCGGCCTTCCCGCCATGTGGATATCCGATGCTTATCGCGAGGAAGCCTTATTCAAGAACTATACCGTCGTCGATCCGCCCACCGTCGTCACCACGCATCTGACCGAAGTGGTGAAGGACAACATGCCGGAAATGCTCTCCTACGTCGAAACGCAGAAACTTATCGACGAATTGCCGAAAGCGCAGCAGAAGCTGGTGAGCGAGGTGATACCGACGCAGATTACCATCAGCGGCGTTCAGCGCGTATTGCAGAGCCTGCTCGCCGAGCATGTCTCCATCCGTGATTTGCCGACCATCATCGAGGCGATTGCCGAAGGCTCGCGCGCCACCCAGAATGTGACGCTCATCACCGAGCATGTACGCGCGCGGCTGGCCCGCCAGATCAGCTATGCTGCGACGGTCGAAGACGGCTACGTTCCCATCGTTGCGCTATCGCCCACATGGGAACAGACCTTTACCGAAGCTCTGTCGGGAACCAGCGGCGCAGATGACCGGATGCTGAGCCTGCCGCCCAGCAAGATACAGGAATTCATCGGCGTGGTGCGCAAACGCTACGAGCAGTTCTCGGTGCAGGGCGAGATGCCGGCGCTGCTCACAAGCCCCTCCATCAGGCCGTATGTGCGCTCCATTGTGGAGCGTTTCCGACCAGCCACCGTCGTGCTCTCGCAGAACGAGATCCATCCCCGCGCAAAAATTAAAACGCTGGGACAATTATGAGATTAAGAACCTTCAACGCTCCCGACATGAGCCATGCGATGCAGATGATTCGCGATACGCTGGGACGCGAAGCGGTCATTATCGCAAGCCATCGCGCGGAAAACGGCAAAGGAGTGGTGGTAACCGCCGCCGCCGAACAGGAAGATCAAAGCCTGCCCATGGAAGAAGCGGTTGCGCATTCCTCCTTCACCCAGGAACCGGTGCTGCAACATATTGAGGATATACTGCGCTTTCATTCCGCACCGGAACACGTAAGCTCCAAACTGCTCGAAGTAGCCCGCCACCTCAACCTGCAGGGCAAGGATATCCATACCGACCTCACGCGCCTGATGGCCGCATGCTTTCAGTATGCGCCGTTGCCGCTCGATCAGGAGAACTTCACCATCATGCTGGTAGGACCTCCCGGCACCGGCAAGACCATGACGATTGCAAAGATGGCCTCACAGGCCGTCATGGAAAAGAAAAAACCGGTGGTCATCACGACCGACAACAAACGTGCGGGCGGCGTGGAACAGCTTTCCGCCTTCACGTCCATACTGGGCATCGAGCTTAACATCGCCGACAATCGTGGTGAACTATGGCGACTCTTACAGGAATATGCGCCGCATCACCGCATTCTTATCGATACGGGCGGCGTCAACCCGTTCAATCCCGCCGACCTGCGCGAAATCATGGAATACGTGAAACTCGACCGCAGCATCGAACCGGTACTGGTCTCCGCCGCCGGCAGCGACAGCGCCGAAGCCGAAGACATGGCGCGCGCGTTTGCACCGCTGGGCGTGCGCCGGTTGCTGCTCACCCGCATCGATGCCGCTCGGCGCTACGGCAGTGTGCTCACCGCCGCCATGAGCGGCAGGTTCGCGTTCTGCCATGCCAGCAACTCGTCGCGCATCATCGGCGAGTTCACGCTGCTTAATCCGGTCACACTTACCGAACTGCTGCTGCGCTACCAGAGCCCACAGAAGGCGGTATCATGAACGCGAAGAAAACGGGCAGCATCATCGCCATCGCAAGCGGTAAGGGTGGCGTCGGCAAGACATGGCTTGCCATCACGCTTGCGCATCTCATCGCCCGCACGGGACGCAAGGTATTGCTGTTCGACGGCGATATCGGCCTTGCCAATGTGGATGTACAGCTGGGCCTGACGCCCAAGCATGACTTAAGCGAAGTGTTCTTCGGCAATACGGCACTTAAAGACGTCATCACGCCGTTTGTACCGAATTTCGACATCATCGCCGGTCGATCTGGCTCCGGCAACCTTGCCTCCCTTCCCGCTGCGAAACTCGTGACGCTCAAAGAGCAATTGCTTATTTTATCACAATCGTACGACTTTATTTTTATCGATCTGGGCGCAGGGGTGGAGGAGCATGTGCGGGCCCTGGCAGGCGTTGCCACCCGCTGCATCGTCGTGGTGACGGATGAGCCGACCTCCCTCACCGATGCCTACGCCTTCATCAAGCTCTTCACAGGCGGCGGCGCCACGATGGACATCGGCATCGTCATCAACCAGTCCGCCACTCTGAAAGAAGGTGAACGCACCTATGCCTCGCTCAACAAGGCCTGCACCAATTTCCTGAAGCTTTCACCGCCGTGCCTGGGCATCATCCGCAAGGACGGCAAGGTGAAGGACACCATCCGCAACCAGTCGTCCCTCATCGCCCGCGCGCCGAACTGTACAGCCGCATCCGATGCCGCTACTATCACCATCAAATTAATGCAGAAATAATTCTGTGTCCTGACCTCGGAATGCGTCTATGGCCGATGCAATCAATATAACCCCGCCGCCAGCCCAGGTGCAGACCGTTTCCGCCGGAGGGCAGCAGACGCAGAGTGCAACGGAAGCAGGTGCGCCACAACCCAATCTGCCGCCGGGAACACTCGTCTCCGGCACCATCGCGGGCAAGGACGCAAACGGCAATTATCTGCTCAAGACCGCACAAGGCACGTTCAGCCTGCAAAGCAAAGTGCCGCTCACGTATAACAGCGATGTGGTGATACGCATCGGAGCAACCACGGCAGGCAACACCACTACGCGCATCGTCAGCGTCAACGGCGAGCCCTTCGCTGACTTTGCAACGCCTGAACCCAATACGACCGACAGCATAAGCCCTGCTTTGCTGGTGCAGACACCCGCAACTTCCACTACCGATACACCGACCGCACTGCCCGGCGTCATTGTCTCCGCCCCTCCTGCAGCGCAGCAACCTCCAGGAACGCCCGCCTTCACGGAAGGCAGTAATGTTATCGTGCGCCTGTCACAGGCAGCAGCCGAGCAGCTCTCCAACAACCCGCAAGAAACCGCTGCCACTTCCCAGCCTGCTGCCACTGCGCCGGTGGCAGTTTCCGCAACGGTCGCCACACAACCGCAGCAAATCGCGCAAAGCTCGCAACCGGTTGCGGTTCAACCGCAACCGTCAAACGCACCGGCTGCACCCACGACCATACCAGCAGCCGCTACTATATCCGCTGCCGTAGAAACCGATCTCGCACCGCAGGAAACGGTTGCTCCCGCGACACAGTCAGGCGCATCGCAAAACCAGACACCACAGACACAGACGCCACAAACACCTGCATCGCAGACAGCGCAGCAAATCCCGGCAACACCTGCTTCCGCACTTTATAGCGCCTATACGAAACAGTCGGCCACTGCATCCTCACCCGCTTTTGCCGCACCTGTATCCGGTGCTCCGGCAGCGCCTGCAACTGCTGCACCATCCCTCACACAAACCGCAACGCTTTCGGCACAGATTATCAGCGCAGATGAAAACGGCACTCTCAACCTGCAAACGGCACTCGGGAACGTTGCCGTGAAAGCCGCCTCGCTGCCTGCGCTTTCCTCGCTTGCCCCCGGCACTGCCGTCACGCTCGAATTACTTGCCGCCGAAGTCACGCAGGCCGTTTCTTCCGAGCCGGCACCGCTGAATGAACTCGCCTCATCCTGGCAGTCGCTCAAGGATATCATGACGCTTACAAACACCGCCAATCCGCCTGCGGCAAACGCCCTGCTTGCCCGCCTGCCTCAGCTTGGTCCCGGCTTTTTAAGCAACAGCACCAGCTTCTTCACTATTCTCCTGCAAGGCGATGCGCGCAAGCTTCTGGGCGACGACACCGTCGACACCTTGCGACAGAACGGACGGCAGGATCTCTTAGAGAAATTCTCCGGCGAACTTGCCAATCTGGGAGCATCTTTTGCGGCGCCTGCAGAGCGTCAGATAGCAGGCTGGCAGACGCTTTTTCTGCCTTTTGTCTATCAGGAGGCCCTGCAACAGGCCCGCGTTTTCGTCAAGCGCGACAGTCCGAAAAAAGAGCGCTCGTCAAAAAGCACCGACGATACGCGCTTCGTGGTGGAAGTAGATCTCTCCGAACTTGGCGCCCTGCAGATGGACGGACTCGTGCGCAAGAAAGAACAGGCGACCGCATTCGATCTTGTGATTCGCAGTCACCGTGCCTTTTCGCCTGCGGATCAAGCCGAAATACTGGCCATCTATACCAGCGCTGCCGAACTTACGGGCTTTAAGGGCTCTCTTGCCTTTCAGGTGACACGCGACTTCCCGGTCAAACCGCTGGAAGAAGCCGCAGGAAACGCTCCACATATCATCACCGCCTGACATATTTCACTAGACAGACCGCGTCTGCTGCAAGGGCACACGGCATACTGCAGATAAAACACTTCTAAAGCCTTGTATTTAGCGCCCACCGCCCTGTATAAGTGGCGTATGTTGCATCAAAAACCTCATAAATCCTCTCCAAGCCTTGCCGGACTGCAATCGCTCGTGCGCGAAGACTTGGCGCGTGTTGATCAGGTTATCCTGGCGAATATCGACTCCGGCGTACCGCTTATCCCTAAGCTCGCGCGCCATATCATTGCTGCCGGCGGCAAGCGCCTGCGTCCTGCCCTCACCCTGCTCAGCGCAAAACTCTGCGGTTATAGCGGCCAACGTCATATCCACCTTGCCGCCTGCGTGGAGTTTATCCATACAGCCACGCTCCTGCATGACGACGTGGTGGACGAAAGCGTGCTACGACGCGGTAATGCAACCGCCAACGACGTCTGGGGCAATAAAGCCAGCGTGCTGGTAGGAGATTTCCTTTTAAGCCGCGCATTCCAGCTCATGGTCTCGGACGGCTCTCTTCAGGTTCTCAAGATTCTTTCGGACGCATCCGCCGTCATCGCCCAAGGCGAAGTGCTGCAGCTTTCCACCGCTAACAATCCTGAAACGACGCAGGAACAATACTTAGAAGTAATTACGGCAAAGACAGCAACGCTCTTCTCAGCGGCCTGCGAGCTGGGCGCAGTGGTGTCCGAACGGCATGAAGAGGAAGAAAGGCTGCGCAAGGCCGGGCTTGACCTCGGTATCGCTTTCCAAATCATGGATGATGCTCTTGATTATGCAGCATCCCAGGCGACGCTCGGCAAAACCGTCGGTGACGATTTCCGTGAAGGGAAAATCACCCTGCCCGTTATTTTCGCCTATGAACGCGGCAACGCAAAGGAACAGGCGTTCTGGAAGCGCACTCTGGAAGCGCAGGATATGCGTGACGGGGATCTCGACCATGCAATAGATATTATCAATAAACATCAATCTATTAGTGAATCCATCGCCTTGGCGGAAACCTATTGCGACTCTGCACGTGCACAGCTCGCCCATTTCCCCGCCGGCGCCGAGAAAGACGCCCTGCTCGAAACGATTGATTTTTGCACCCAAAGAGCGTATTGACCTCGCTTCCCTTTGCAGTACTCAATGTTTAAAACTGCTTGCGGATAGGTGTTTATGTCGGAGTGTGGCTCAGCCTGGTAGAGCACTGCGTTCGGGACGCAGGGGTCGAAGGTTCAAATCCTTTCACTCCGACCATTTTCTCTCATAAAAAAGGGCCCGGCAGTTTCCCGCCCGGCCCTTTTTATTATTTGAACAGCTATTATGCGTTTACAAGCTTGGACGCAGTAGCTTTGCTTGCACCGAAATGGCTGCGCAGTTCTTCCACCAGATCGTTCTTTTCCCAGCTGAAGCCGCCATCCTTCTCCGGCGTGCGACCGAAATGGCCGTATGCCGCAGTGCGTGCATAGATAGGACGGTTGAGGCTCAAGTGCTTGCGAATACCGCGGGGCGAAAGATCCATGAGTTCCTGCAGCACTTTCTCAAGTTTGGCATCGTCCACCTTGCCGCCGACCGTGCTCACATAGAAGGAAATGGGCTTGGAAACGCCGATAGCATAGGAAATCTGAATCGTGCAGCGATCCGCCAGACCTGCCGCAACGACGTTCTTGGCGAGGTAGCGGGCGGCATAGGCAGCCGAGCGATCGACCTTGGTGGGGTCCTTGCCGGAGAATGCTCCGCCGCCGTGGGGCGCCGCACCGCCGTACGTATCCACGATAATCTTGCGGCCCGTGAGACCCGCATCGCCGTCCGGCCCGCCGATGATGAACTGGCCTGTGGGATTGACATAGAAATTCTTCTCGTCGCACATCCAGCCTTCGGGCAATACGCCAAGCACATACGGACGCACGATCTCGCGCACTTCAGCTTGCGAAACGACGGGTGCATGCTGGGTGGAAACCACGATGGAGGCGGCGCGTACCGGCTTGCCGTTCTCATAGACGAGCGTCACCTGGCTCTTGGCATCGGGACGCAGGTTCTTTTCCTTGCCGCTATGGCGCGCTTCCGCCATCAGCCGGAGGATTTTATGCGAAAAGCACAGCGGGGCCGGCATTAATTCTTCGGTTTCATTGGTCGCATAACCGAACATGATACCCTGGTCGCCTGCGCCTTCGTCCTTCTCACCGCTGGCATCGACACCCATCGCAATATCGGCGGACTGCTGGTGCAGCAAGACCTCGATAGCGGCATCTTCCCAGTGGAACCCGTCCTGCTCATAGCCGATGCGCTTTATCTGGTCGCGCGCAATTTGCTTAACGTTGTCATAGGTAATGGAGTCGGCACCACGCACTTCACCCGCAATGACAACGCGGTTGGTGGTGGCGAGCGTCTCGCAAGCTACACGCGCTTCCGGATTAACCTTTAGAAAGGCATCGACAATTGCGTCCGAAATCTGGTCGCACACCTTGTCCGGATGACCTTCCGATACGGATTCACTGGTAAAGAGGTAATTCTTACGGTCGTGATTATTCAGCTGTGACACGCGGCTCTCCTTCAAAGATATTAACATTTATGAAGGGAGATGGAACTCTATCACACCTGATAAAGCCATCACTTAGACCTTTTTGAAAACATCTGCATCGCAGAGCTTTCGTGGCGGCAAGTGAACCAAATCCCCACAATATGGCTCGAATGTAAGGGGATTTAAGGCAAGGTCAAGTGATTAATAGGCCAGCGCAACGATACTGTGGGCCGTGCTATTGTACCGGCTTATCCTCTGCCAGAGACTTAATCAGCTCGAAGACACGCTTGCGCACATGCGCGTCGGTGATGCGGTAATATGCACGCATCATCTCCAATGTCTCGCGGCTCGACATTTTTTCATGCTCGAAGGCCGGTGCATCCTCAGAAACACCTGCATTAGCCGGCTGGGCTGTACTTTTTTCCATCTCTTCGAAGAAGTAAGAAACCGGAACGGAGAGTATTTTGGAGAAATCATACAGGCGGCTGGAGCCCATCCGGTTAACGCCACGTTCATATTTTTGAACCTGCTGGAAAGTGACGCCGATAGCATTTCCTATGGCTTCTTGGCTTAATCCAAGAATGGTACGGCGCAAACGAAGGCGTTTTCCTACATGAACATCGGCGGGGTGTGGCATATTACATTTACTTTCAAATGGTTGGCACTAATAAAAAGAATTAAGCACGCAGTATATTTTAAAGAAACACTAAGAAACCAGTAAAATTACTAGCTCAATTTTAATTGTCTGTCTCAATAAAATTGATAAATTATGATGCTATGCTGGTGATATAGTATCACTATGGTACGAATCAACATAAATTATATTGATTATAAAGTGGCACTAGTATTTTTTACGGTGCAGAAATAACAAAATCATGTTGCCGGCAATTAAGAATAGAACCCAGCTTTTCGGGTATCTACTTGCAATTGGCTCTTGAGCTTCTGCCTTAGGTAGATATAGGTCCAGCACCCCCTCTTTTTCAAGGGGCAGCTGTGCAAGTGTGCGCCCATAGGCATCAAAGGCGGCGGAGATGCCGGTATTGGCGGCACGCAGCAACGGCAGCCCTTGCTCTACCGCCCGCATACGCGCCATTTCAAGATCCTGAAACGGGCCGGAGCTTATGCCAAACCAGGCATCGTCGGTCAGGCTGAAAAGCCATTGCGCGCGGTGCATGCCATCCGTGGCCTCGTCGGGGAAGATCGCTTCATAACAGACAAGCGGACTGACCCTGGGATAGGGTGAAATATCAAGAGTTTGAGGACCGGGTCCGCGGGAAAAATCACCCATCCCCTTTGCAATGCGCTCTATCAGCCAATCCACGCCAGGAACACCTCGCAACGGGATATATTCACCAAAAGGCACCAGATGATGCTTGTCGTATTCCGCCACTACATTTCCATCCTTATCGATGGCAAATACACTGTTCCATGCCACGGAGTTATTATAGGTGTCGCTGCGCAACCCGCCGGTAATCAGCAATGAGCCGCGCGGAATGAAGCTGCCCAGATCTTCGGTAATCGGGCTTTTTCCCTTGATGTAATAGGGCACTGCCGTTTCAGGCCACAGTACGAGCTTGATGCTGTCGATGCCTTCGGACGCAGTCAGGTGCGTATGTTTCTTCAGGCCCTGCAATGCCATCCGCTCATCCCATTTGAGGCTTTGCTGAATATTGGCCTGCACGATGCGGACTTTGACATCCGTCATCTGCGTGGGGTGGGTATCCAGATGCCAGACGCCGAATATCACCATGCCTAAAAGCAATCCTGCCGCAGAAAAGTTAGGAAATATGGCAGTTTGCGCCTGCCCTGGATACCAGAACAATGCCGGCATGGATGCCACGATAACCGTCACCCAGCTCAGCCCGTAAATACCTACCACGGATGCAAACTGTACGGTAACGTCTGAAACCGTCCAGACATAACCTATGAGGTTCCAGGGAAAACCCGTAAACAGATGCGCGCGCAGATATTCCGCCCCAACCCATAGCGCCGCAAAGCATAAAACAAGCTTCAATGCCTGTTTCACATGCCACCTGTGATAGGCGTAATGAAGCAGCAGCGTCACCAGCGCGATATAGAGTGCCACTATGGCAGGTAACCCGAACAGCGCGACAGGCGTAAGCCATGCAAACTTTTCCGGCTCCACCCAGAGAGAAATACATATCCAGTAGAGCCCGACGGTGAAATGTCCAAGCCCCCACCACCACCCATCCGAAAAAGCCTGCCTGCCGTTTGCCGCATGGCATACCAGTAGGAACAGTCCCGCAAAAGCGGGAACCAGCAATGGCAATCCATAAAACGGCGGCAATGCGACAGCAGCGCATATCCCCAGTAGCGCAGCTAATCCGCACCGGCGCCAGCCTTTAAGCGTCAGCAGTGTTTCCAATGGCATGCCTATCCTTAAGGCTTTAGAGCTTTTACTGCAAGGCACCCCATGCCTTCTTCAGCTATGCTATTGCAATAGGCATATATTACAGTAATTGTAAAATGAAAGGAACCGGATGAGATGATAAGCAAGGCGGAAATTAATTCCTTATTCGATGAGGCATACGCCCTTAAGCAAGGAGAATATGCGGAACTGCCTGCGATTAGCCCACCTCCGGAAATCTGCGCCAATATCGGTATGTGCAATATAGGGCGGACCAACGCAACGAGCACAATCCGATATATCGGCACCAGCGAAGTGATCTCCTGCTTGGCAGTGGGAGTATACAATCGCACAACGCATTCTTCGGTCGTCACACATATCAATATAACGGAAGAAACAAGCTTTGCCGAGATGCGCAGCTGCATGGAATCCATTATAGGCTGCGCAGGCAGGAAGGACTATAATGATCCCTTGGACGTTCATATCATCGGCGGTACCAATTCGTATGTTGATGGAAGAGGTCGGGTTAAACAGGATCTAAAAACATCCGTCTTCCGCACACTCGTCGCAGGCCTCCTACAGGTGGTAAAAGAACACCCTCAGGCCGTGCTTAAAACATGCGACATCGATGATAAACCCCACCCCAGTGCATTTGCATTGGATTCACATGACGGGCAGCTCATCGCCTGTAGCCCCTTGGAGCCAGCGCCATGGCGGGAAGATATACCCTTCTATCCTAGTGTGGAAAGATGGCCGGAGCATCCTTCCCCCGAAGAGAAACAGGAAGAAACCAATGTGAGAATCATCTCGGGCGCTCTCTGTTTTGACGGAGGGATGAAGGGACCCCCTAGACACCCTCATCCTTACCGGGGGAGATGAAAGGTATCCATTGCCATAATGCAGGCGATCAACTCTGCAGCATCTTGGTCAACAGATCGACATCCTGTGCGAAGTCACTGTCAATCTTGCAAATCTCCTCGACGCGCTTGACCGCATGCATGACCGTGGTGTGGTCCTTGCCGCCAAAACGCCGACCGATCTCAGGCAGGCTTTTGGACGTCAGGCGTTTGGAGAGGTACATCGCTACCTGCCGGGGACGGGCGACGGCACGGGCACGGCGTGCCGAATGCATGTCGGACACTTTGATATTATAGTGTCCCGCCACCTGCTTCTGGATATCTTCGATAGTGATGCGGCGATCGTTGGCGCGCAGCAGATCGTGCAAGACTTCCTGCGTGGTCTCAAGCGTCACGGCCTTGCCCACAAAGGTGGCATGCGCCACGACGCGGTTTAATGCACCTTCGAGCTCGCGGACGTTCGAGGAAATCTTATGGGCCAGGAATTCCAATACTTTGGGCGGGATCTGCACGCCCGGCATTTTTTCAATCTTGGACTGCAATATGCCCAGGCGCAACTCGTAGGTCGTAGCATGAATATCGGCGACCAGCCCCCAGCCCAGGCGCGAGCGGACACGCTCTTCAAGCCCCTCGATGTCGGAAGGCGAACGATCGCCAGAGATGATAAGCTGTTTGTTCTGATCGACCAGCGCATTGAAGGTATGGAAGAATTCCTCCTGCGTCGAATCCTTGCCGCTGATGAACTGCACATCGTCAATCATCAGCACGTCAACGGAGCGGAACTGCTCCTTAAAGGCAAGCGCCTCTTTAAAACGCAATGCACGGATAAACTGATACATGAATTTTTCGGCTGAGAGGTAAATCACCTTCCGCGACGGAGCGGTGCGGCGGATATGCCAGGCGATCGCGTGCATCAGATGGGTCTTGCCCAGTCCCACGCCACCGTAAAGAAACAGCGGGTTGCACCCTTGCACAACCGTGCTGTTTTCCGCCACGCGGCGGGCGGCGGCATGGGCAAGCTCATTGGGTTTTCCCACGACAAAATTTTCAAAAGTGAACCGCGGATCGAGAGGGGCACCCACATGTTCTGCAGGATCGGCAATGGTCGCAGCGAGATTGGTCGAACTGACCCGGACGGCCTCTGTCGGCCGGTGCGGCTGCATATCGGGAAGCGTGCGTTTGACGGGCTCCAGCATGGTCGCCTCTCCCACCATGGGGGTGGCCTGCGTACGTACCCTGACATCGAGCGAGAGCACGGAAGCGTCCTCCATCCGGCAGAACCGCAGAATTTCTTCCGCATAGTGTGCGATGATCCACTCGCGCATGAAACGCGTGGGTACGGTGATGGAAATTTGACGCGCTTCCAGACCTTCATACTGCATGGCGTTGAGCCAGCTCTTGAACGTCGCCTCGCCGTACGCGGCTTTGAGGCGCATCTTCACCCGATCCCAGCACTGGGAAAACGGCTCTTTTTCAAGGACAACACTTTCTTCTCTCGCTATCGCAGTGCTCATGAATGCCTTACTCCCCATAAAATCTTTGTCTTTAAATTCGATTTTTATTTTTATCCACGTTGTTACGATTGTCCCCATGGCAGGCCCGAGGCTTTCCAGCCCGATAGAGCGCCACGTTGACGATGTTCATTAAGCGCGCCCTCAAATCCGTCGGTGATATTATAGCAGCGGCTGAACCCTTCGGCGGTTGCAGCACAGGCGGCATCCAGCGATCTGCCTCCCGTACGGCAGAGGAAAAGCAGCGGTGCATCCTGCCGGATACCTGCCTCCTTAAGCATGGCTACAAAACGATCGTTCACAGCGTATGAGGGGAAAAGCTTCCACGAAATCCTGAACACTTCCTTGCCAAGCGCACTTAAATCAGGTTCACCGGAAAACGCCCATTCGGGCGGCGTGCGCACATCGACGAGTACTGCATCTGCATCACTTTTGAGTTGTTCCCACGCCTGGCGCGATGAAATCTCACCTGCGTAGCCTGCCGGCGCATAAACTTCCGGCGCCACATGTCGCGCATGCGTTTGCGAAGATCCCATTCTGGCACTCCTGTTGTTTTTGCTTTTACTCTTTGTTGTTGTAGCCGCGGCCTTATGCTGGCCGCTTGGAGAAGACAAAGAAATCCCGTTTGCGGAAATGCTTCCGCATCCTTGCCTCTTAACAAACCCGTGAGAAACTTAAGTCGTCGAACCAATCGCCTTGACGCGTGCAGACAATCGACTCATCTTACGCGAAGCGGTGGAATGCTTTATCACGCCCTTGGAAACGCCGCTCATAATGATAGGCTGTGCGATTTTAAGCGCAGCCTGAGCTTTCGCTTTGTCGCCATTGGCTATGGCAGTTTCCACTTCTTTCACCGTGGTACGTACGCGTCCGACACGGATACGATTGACCGCTGTACGGCGTATCGTTTGGCGGTTGCGCTTTTCTGCTGACTTATGCTGTGCCATTTTATAGACGTCCCGGCTTTAAAAGTTGATCCGATTATCGACACCCTTTGGAACCTACACTCCCTCAAAGACCCTGTCAGGCTTGAGATAACGTCGGCGAAGGGATTGACAACTTAATCGTATCAATCCATAGCGTCAAGCGATAATAGCGCAAAAACAAACGATGCGATAAACAAGCCCAACTCATTGTTATCATTAAGCAAGTGGCGATCGTTTTGAACGGCGTTTTCGTGTTTTGCCCTGCAGCCGTTCCATTTCCTTATGAGTTACGGCACGCAACGCAAGATGTTCAGGGCTTCCGCCAGTCAGCGGATTTATTTCTGACAGACTTTGCAAAAAAACGTGCTGCGTCCCGCCTGACGCGTCATCGCAATGGGAGTCTTGCAGGTAAAACATGCAAGCTTGTGCCGCCCGTAGACTTTAAAATGATGCTGAAAATATCCCGCATCGCCGGAAGAACGTACGTAATCCCTGAGCGTTGATCCCCCTGAGATAATAGCCTCTTCAAGCACCTGCCGGATGGCAATGGCAAGCCTGTCCGCTTCATTTTCTTTTACTTTTGAAGCCGCGCGTGCAGGATGAATAGCGGCACGGAATAATGCTTCGCAGGCATAGATGTTCCCCACACCTACGAGTTTGCGCTGATCCATAATGACGGATTTGACCGGCGCCTGACTTGCATGAAGCGTTTCATATAAATGCGCGCCGTTCCATTCCTTCGCAAGCGGTTCAGGCCCTAGATCCTTTAAAAGCGGGTGTGCAGCCAGCGCTGATTCTGTCGTGAGCACCATCAATCCGAAACGGCGCGCATCATTGAATATAAGTATGTGCCCGTCTGCCCAGCCGATGATCACATGATCGTGTTTCTGGTAACGTTTAGGCGCGGATGTGCCAAGCACCATACGACCGCTCATGCCCAGATGGGTGATGAGCACCTGCCCATCGTCAAAATGAAACAGGATATATTTTGCGCGCCGCGCAATGCGTGCAAGCGTCTTGCCGGAGATCGCCTTCTCCAGATGTGTCGGCACCGGTACGCGCAGATCCCGCCGCCGTACCAGCACATGGGCGACACGCGCTTTTACAAGATGCGCCGCCAGTCCACGGCAAACCGTTTCAACTTCGGGAAGTTCGGGCATATTCCCTATAGAGCACGGCTGGCACAGCTTGACAACAGCGCTTCCTATACCTTATAACAATCATGCTGCACTGCACTATAATGCTGCACAAAGCGGAACAGGAATAAAACTAGGTTTACCGGCATCCTTTTCTCAACGCACATGGGAGCGTATTTATAGTTGCATGGCCGCATATATCGTATAAGTTGTATCTGAAATCAAAGAATTCAATCCGAACTGTCATCACGTTTAACCAACTTCCATTCAATCATAAGGAGAGCTCCCATGGCACAGCCATCCAAAAAACCCGCACATAGCGCACCCAAGCTCACGGCAAGCACCCATCATGCGGCCAAATCATCCAATTCGCAACCCGCCCACAAAGCCACCGCCGCCGCGCTTGCCGCTGTGGAAACGACGCGCAGCTCCGCCGAATCGATTGCAAAACTCAGCACCGATACGCTTAAAGAATTTTTCGCCAGTGGCAGTGAAGAAGCACAGAAAGCTCACGAAAAAATCTTCGCCGTCGGTCGCGAAAGTGCAGAAAATGTGTCGCGCGCCGTAGATGCATTTACCCGCACGCTGACCGATTTCGTGAGCGTGGCCCGTGAAAATGCCGATGCAGCAGTCGAGGTGAGCCATATCGCTGCCGATATTGCCAAGTCGATCAATGCTGAGTTGGTCGGTTGCACCAACACCAACTTCTCCGACAATGTTGAGCTGTGCAAAGAGGCTTTCTCCTGCCGCGACATCAACGACGCGTTCGAACTGCAAAGCAAATGGCTCTCCACCAATGTGGAGAATTTCTTTGCCCAGTCAACACGCCTGGCCGAGATGTTCTTCCAGCTTGCAACGGAAGCCGCTGAGCCCATCAACGAGCGCGTTGCCGAGGCAACTGAGCGTTTCAGCAAATCACTCGCCGCTTAATAAACGGATTCATACCGAATGCAGGGCTTAAGGGGTTACACCCTTAAGCCCTTTTTATTGGTCGCTCAGACTTTCTCGCCCACAAAGCGCTTTAATTCTTCGATGATCTGCCGTTTCACGGCATCTGCATCACTTGCAGGGAGGTTGTAGCGACGGGCAAGCTCAGCCACCTCGGCACTATCCAGAGCAAACGGAATCAGCACCTGATCCTGCACACGCGCCGGCAAATCGATGACCTTGCGTACCAACTCGGAGAGCAGCATCTGGTTACGCAACGCCTCATCGATAAGACGCGAAGCAAGCGGTAAATCGCATGCCAGCGTATTGGCCGCGGAGAACCCTTGCGCATCAGCATTGGCAGGCTGAATACGCCCAAACTTGCTGTGCACCGGCATGACAGGCGCCGATACAATGCTCAGCTCCACCTTTGCTTCCGCAAGAGCTGGGGGTGCTTCCACCTTAGGCTCATCTACTTTGGAGGATTCCGGTTGAGGCTCTTCTATTTCAGGGATTTCCGCCTTGAATTCTTCCGCCTTAGGTTCTTCAGGCTTGGCAATGTCCGTTCGAGTCGCTTCCGGCTTCGGAGTTTCAATCACCTCGGGTACTTCTGCTTTGACCTCACCGGTAAAAACAGGTGCCTTCACACTGACTGCAAACGGAGAACTGAAAACGGGAGCCGGTTTTACTTCCGGCAGGACGATGCTTAAGAGCGTGGAGGTTTCCCCCAGCTTTCTTATGTCGGCAACGGGAGCTTCCGGAATCGCTTTTTCTTCTGCTGGTTTGGCTGCTTCAACGGGAGCCGGTTCAGCAATTGTTTCAACAGATGCAGGCTTGATCGTTTCCAAAACGGCGGTTTGCGATGTAGTATCCGTCTGTGAAATATTGAAAGCTTCCGCAAGAGCCGTTTCGAATTTGCTCTCGACCGCTGCGGTTTTACCTGGCTCCACAGAAGCCATCTCGGATTTGCTTTCCTGCGGCACGGCGTTGACGGGCTCAGCAGCAATCGCTTCCTCGGCACTTTCTACCAGTGTGGGCTTGGAAGGCTCCGCGAGCGACACATGCGGAATGCTCTCCACCGATCCATACGTCACGGATTTAGGTGCGCGCTTAATCTCACCGATATCGGTCGCGGGACGATAGATAGTGGCAAATACATTGAGCGTGCCGTCTTCATATTTTTCCGCTTCAATCGCGTACTCATTGTCTTCATCCACCAGCAACACATATTCGAACGGACGCGAAAACCGACCGCGATCCGTAGGCTTGCGCATACGCCAGTCGCCTTCGAGATATCGCCCCGACATGCTCACCAGCAGCGTATAGCTCGACGTGAGCCAGCCCTGCTGGGCTCCCAGTACCGGAGGTTTCGCCTCCACCGTCTCGCCATCATGAAGCGCAAACCAGTATTGCGGCTGCATGGCCGGAAACATGGAGGCGAACAGGCGCGGTTCGATACGCTGCGACATGGCAAGATACGTGCCTGTCGGATTTTCTTCATCAGCCACGATGAGATTGACGTCCATACCATCGTTCGTGAGCCGGTAAGAGATGAAATTATCCGTATCGAACAGATAGCTGTTGACCTCGGTGACGGGAACACGCTTACCGCTGACGCTTTTCTGCGGCATAAAGCCGAAGCCGACCACGCAACCCGTATGCAGATCGGCAAGCGTCGCCGCATCCCCCGGTGGCGGGTTTTCCTTTATCAGGTTTTTCATTAAGCCAAACATTAATGCCTCATTATTCTTTGTTAAAAAGAAACGATAGTAGAAAATCGCAAAAAGTTTGGCGACAATTTTTTAGCGATCATGCGCTATCTTCACACAACTGTAACCATACTGTTATCGCGCTGTAACAGTGATTAACTTTAGAATCCGCTATTCCTAGTTCTCTTTCTTTTCACTCACTTTTTCGACGGGTTTGTATATCCGCACCCGGTGGATGCGTCGCAAATCGGCAAAAATAATCTCGAATCGTACACCGCTGGCATGTGCAATGACCTCGCCACGGGCAGGCACGCGCCCTATCTGGTAGAAGATAAGGCCTCCCAGCGTGTCGTAATCCGCCTCTTCTCCGGCGGGCACCAATACAAGCCCCAGATCCGATTCCAACTTCTCAATCCGCACACGGGCGTCGGCATCACAGTAGCCGTGCGTATTCCATGTGAGTGTCACTTCGCTCTCTTCCTCTTCGTCGTGTTCATCCTGAATCTCGCCCACAATCTCTTCGAACAAGTCTTCGAGCGTCACCAATCCGTCCGTACCGCCATACTCATCGACGACAATGGCCATGTGAACGCCATGGCTGCGCATCTTCACCAGCAGGCCGATGAGCTTCATCGACGGCGCCACGAACAGCACGTCGCGGAGTATGAGCGCCATATTGAAAGGAGTATCGCCCGAAAGCAACGGCACGAGATCTTTGATATGGACAAACCCCTTCACATTGTCGAGCGAGTCGTTGTAGACCGGCACGCGCGTATGGCGGTGCTGCGTGATGTGGCTTTTTAGTTCCTCAAGCGTCACATTGTATTCTACCGCCTTGATGTCCGTGCGCGGCGTCATAATTTCCTTGACGGCCATGTCGCTGAACGTGAGCACATTCTTGAACATGTTCTGCTCTTCCGACGGCAGATGGCCCTCCACCTCCTCGTGTTCTTCGAGCACTTCCTCAAGCGCTTCTTTCAATGAATTGTCATGATGCTTGCCGCGCAGCCACAAACGCAGACGCTTCATCAGCCCGTCGCGCTCGCTGTTGATGACGGAAAGGCGGGGCTTGCCGTTACCGTCTGTGGATTTGCCCGACATGGAGGAGGTCTGTTTGCTCATGGCCCTGCTACTCATGCGGCTACTATATAGGGATCAGGAAAGCCAAAACCAGCAAGAATTTTTGTCTCGAGCGCTTCCATCCGTTTTGCCTCTTTTTCCCCTTCATGATCATGGCCCAGCAGATGCAGGCACCCATGCACCACAAGGTGTGCAACATGGCTCTCGAATGTTTTGCCCTGCGCTTTCGCTTCACGCTTCACCGTCTCATAGGAAAGCACGATATCACCCCGCTCATCGCCTTCGCCGCTGAAAGAAAGCACGTTAGTGTGCTTGTCCTTGCCGCGGAAGGTATGGTTCATCTCGCGCAACACGGCATCGTCGGCCAGCACTACGGACACGCTGCCGCCTTCCCCAGCCAGCGCCGCTTTGCACCATGCCTTGATGTTTCGGTTATAGTCCGCCACCGTCATCGATTTCGACCACCCCCCGGCAATGCGCATGACGGTTATTTCCGCCCGCGCCTTAACTGCCACGTTTTTTCTTCTCATACTCATCATATGCCTGCACGATTTTAGCGGCCAGCGTATGCCGCACTACGTCAACGTCCGAAAACCGTATGCATTTGATGCCTTCGATATGCTCGACTTTCTTGACCGCATCCTGCAGGCCGGACTTGATGTCGCGCGGCAGATCCGTCTGTGACAGATCGCCCGTGATCACCATGCGCGAATTCTCCCCCAGCCGGGTCAGAAACATCTTCATCTGCGTGGGCGTGGTGTTCTGCGCCTCATCGAGGATGATAAAGGCATTCGACAGCGTGCGCCCGCGCATGAATGCAAGCGGCGCCACTTCAATCTCACCGTTTTCCACATGACGAATCACGCGCTCTGCCGGCATCATGTCGTGCAGTGCGTCATAGAGCGGCCGCAGATAGGGATCGATTTTCTCCTTGAGATCCCCGGGTAGAAACCCAAGCTTCTCACCCGCCTCAACCGCCGGGCGTGACAGGATAATGCGGTCGACTTTCTGTTCCATGAACAACGCCACCGCCTGCGCCACCGCGATATAGGTCTTGCCGGTACCTGCGGGCCCAAGGGCAAACACCATGTCATGGGAATGCAACGCCTCGATATATTCCGCCTGCGTCTGCGAATAGGGTGTGATTGTCTTCTTTTGTGTCTTGATGCTGGCAGTGCTGTTGGGAATGCGCCGGTTGGTGCTTTTACCGGGGTTCGCTGCCTGCGGGCCCGCCATGCGAATGGCCGCATCCACCTGCGAAGCGCCGATATCCGCACCGGTGGCAAGCTTGTTATAAAGTTCCTGTACCACGTTACGACTGGTCTGCACCGCCTTCCGCTCACCACTGATTACCAGTATATTGCCGCGCGAAGTAGCTTCGACGCCGAAGCTCTTCTCTATCTTGTACAGGTTGCTGTCATCTTCGCCGTACAACATCGGCAACAGTGCGTTATTGGCGAACTGCATATTGACGGAATCGGTGCTTTTGGGCCCGGGTGCGGACTTTTTGGATGCGGGCCTGGGTTTTTGCTTGTGTTTGGACAATGTGTATCTCTCCTTATTTAATAGTATTATCCGCGCTTGCGCGGAGATGAGAATTTCGATGTATCCTGTCCGGCAATCACGCCCGACAGGCTGTTCTGGTAGGCTCCGGTCATCTCGACATCCACAATGCGGCCCGCATAAGCGGAGGCATCATGCACATGCACCGACTGCATGTACGGGCTCTTGCCGATGAGCTGATGTTCGAATTTACCGTCGCGATCAAACAGCACGGGCATGGTTTTGCCTATGCTAGTGCGATTATACCCCAGTTGCTGGCGTTGAATAAGGCCTTGCAGCTGGATAAGCCGTTCCGTTTTTAGTGTTTCAGGAACCTGAGACTCGACCGTTGCAGCAGGTGTGCCGGGGCGTGGGCTGTATTTAAACGTATAGGCCTGCGCGAAACCGACTGTCTCGATGAATTTGCATGTGGCCGCGAATTCCAGATCGGTCTCGCCGGGGAAACCCACGATGAAATCCGAGGAAAACACAATGTCGGGCCTGACGGTGCGCAGCTTGTCGACGATGCCCAGATACAGATCCGCCTTGTGCTTGCGGTTCATGCGGGCAAGCACGCTGTCGGAGCCCGACTGTACCGGTAGATGCAGCATGGGCATGAGCGCTTTCACTTCGCCGTGCGCGGTGATGAGATCGTCACCCATGTCGCGCGGATGCGACGTGCTGTAGCGGATACGCTTTAAGCCATCGATTTCCGCCAGTGCATAAATGAGCCGTGCAAGCGACCAGTCTTTCCCGTCCAGCCCGCCGCCGTGATAGGCGTTGACGTTCTGGCCCAGGAGCGTGATTTCAACCGCTCCCTGCGCCACCAACTTGCGTGCTTCCTTTATAATGTCCGCCGCTGCGCGCGAATATTCCGCCCCACGCGTGTAGGGTACGACACAGAAGGTGCAGAACTTATCGCAGCCTTCCTGCACCGAGAGAAACGCCGAAGCACCCTGCGACAGGGATTGCTCAGGCAGGGAATCGAATTTCGGCTGCGGCGCGAAATCAAGATCAATGACTTTGGTGTTGTCGCGAAGCGTGCGTGCGACCATGTCGGGAAGGTTATGGTAGCTCTGCGGCCCGAAGACCATGTCTACATACGGCGCGCGGCGGGTGATCTCCTCACCCTCCGCCTGCCCCACGCAGCCGCCGACCGCGATAAGCATGGTGCCGCCCGCAGCTTCTTTCGCACGCCGCGTTTTTTTCAGCCGCCCCAGATCGGAATATACTTTTTCTTCAGCCTTCTCACGGATATGGCAGGTATTGAGAATGACCATGTCGGCGCTTTCCGCGTCATCCACAAGGCTGTAGCCAAGAGGCGCCATGACATCCGCCATACGGGTGGAATCATAGACGTTCATCTGGCACCCGTAGGTCTTGATATAGAGCTTTTTACTCAAGAGAACGAAGCGCAAATAAGGGGGAAACGGACATAAGGCGGATGATACAAAATTCCGGCATCAAAGTGTAACTTTTTTACAGAGATGCCCACAACTTATTGTATCTTTTCAATCTTCGCCGCCAGAATAAAGTCATTCTCATGCAAGCCACCCGCGGCATGGGTCTGGAGGCTAATATTGACGTATCCCCAGCCAAGCCCCAGATCGGGGTGGTGGTTCTCACTTTCCGCCACCTCGCCCACTTTGTTTACAAACGCCAGCGCTGTCACAAAATTCTTGAATTTATAAGTCTTAAGCAACCATTTCCCATCGTCGGCAATACGCCAGCCCGGCACGTCTTTCAGCAGCAACTGCGCCTTCTCGGCAGGCAGCGCAGGAGTACCCTGCTTACATTCGGCGCAGTGTTTTTCAGCTAAGCTCATGACTCTCTCCTATATCCTTTATTGGCGGCGGCATAAAATCCTGCTACCAGCATAGCATGCAAAATGCTCCTGTCATTCTCGCTATCGATACTTCGCTTGGCCCCTGCTCGGTCGCGCTCATACGTGCAGGCGCAATAATTGCGGAAACGGAAGAATCGTCCCCCGGCAAGCAATCACGCATGCTGGTGCCGATGATCGAGCAGACACTTGAAAAGGCAGGACTCACCTATAAAGATTGCGATGCCATAGCCTGCACCGTCGGACCGGGCGGCTTTACCGGGATTCGCGTGGGCCTTGCGACCGCCCGCGCCATCGCATTGGCAGCAAACAAACCGTTTATCGGCCTTACCACACTTGAGGTTATTGCATGGAGTACGCAAATACAGGGCGATGTGCTTGCCGTCATAAACGCCTATCGCGGTCAGTGTTACGTGCAACGCTTTCGTATGAATGGTCCTTTAGTTCCGCAATCAGACCCTTTGCTGGTCGATGAGAAATCCGTGAGCGCGCTCGGCCATGGTGCTAAGGTCGTGCAAAGCCCGCTGCATGCGCGGGATGTGGCAATGCTGGCTGCAGAAAAATGGAGTCTCGGGGAACGCAGCTTCCCCACTGCCCCGCTTTATATACGCGAACCGGACGCTAAATTGCCTGCCGCCGAAGGTTTGAAATACAGCGACGAATTGTTATGATGGCCACATTGATGGAGAAACCTATGCGTATCCTGTCCGCCGCATTGATTGTCTTGCTGCTTGCCGCCTGTCAGGACCCGGCGCCGCTGCCGCCCAAGGAACCGCTGGAATTCACCGGCCCCGGCTATACGCTGAACGTGGCGAGCATCAGCGTGGTGCAGGATTATAAATCACCCAAGACCCTCCCCAATGTCGAGCATCTAAGCGACATCACACCTGCGCAAGCGGTGAAGCGATGGGCCGGCGTGCGGCTGACGGCGGCAGGGCATGAGAACACGCTGGAAGTCGACATTAAGGACGCAAGCATCGTAAAGACGGAGCTGCCCAAGCAGAAAACCGGTATCGAAGGCATGCTCACGAACGAACAGACGGAGAAGTACGACGGTACGGTGTCCGTTGCGATCAAAATCTACAATCCGCAGCGTATCCTGCCGATTGCGCACCTGGATGTGACGGTGCAGCGATCGCTCACCTTGCCGGAGAATGCAGCACCGATTGACAGGGAGCGCGCATATCACCGGTTGACCATCGACCTGGTGCGGGCACTCGAGCCCGAGCTCGATACCAATATTCATCGCTACCTTGGCGGTTACTTATTATAAGAAGACGGATTCGGCGACGGCATGCCCTTTAGGGCAAAGGGTTCACAGGGGTCATCATGGATATTTATCTACCGATTGCCGAGATGTCCGTGAATATTTTCGGCATTCTTGCACTCGGCCTCATCACCGGCATTTTATCAGGCATGCTGGGCGTGGGCGGCGGATTCCTCACGACGCCTTTTCTCATGTTCATCGGCATTCCGGCACCCGTGGCGGTAGCAAGCTCCGCAAACCAGATCGTGGCCACCTCTCTTTCCGGATTCCTGGCACATAGGCGCAGGGGGAACGTTGATTTTCGCATGGGCGTATTGCTGCTCTTAGGCGGAATGGTGGGTTCGTCCGCAGGCGTATGGCTGTTCAGCCTGCTTAAGAGGTCAGGTCATATCGATCTGGTGATTTCACTTCTCTATGTCACGTTGTTCGGGTTTATCGGCGTAACGATGGGTCTGGAAAGCCTACGCAGTCTGAAACAAACGCATGAGCAACCCATCTTCACCGCAGCGGTGACCCGCTTTGTATGGCTTTCACGCCTGCCGCTCATGACGGATTTTCCACGCAGCAAATTGCGCTTAAGCGCATTACTTCCCTTGGCCATCGGATTTTGCTCAGGCATCCTTGTCTCGCTCTTAGGCATCGGCGGGGGATTCTTCATGATACCTGCGATGATTTATGTGCTGGGCATGCCCACAAGCGTCGTCATCGGCACCTCGCTGTTCCAAGTGATTTTCATCACTGCCAACGTCACCTTCCTGCAGGCCATTTCCACCCATACAGTGGATATTATCCTTGCCGCCCTTCTGCTTACAGGTTCCGTAGTGGGCGCGCAGATGGGTACTCGCATCGGTTCGCGCCTGCCCGCCGTGCACTTACGCGGTATGCTGGCCTTCATCGTGCTTACCATCGCACTCAAGCTTGCTTTCGGGCTGTTCTCCACGCCGGATGAAATCTACAGCATTACGGTGGACGCCCCATGAACGTGCGCGGATTTTTACTGTTCATCGTATCCGCACTTTTTATTTCCGGCCTTGCTCAGGCAAAACCGCTGGTGGCGGATCTATCGCAATACCGTATCGAGATTGACTCAAGCTTCAACGGAACGCGCCTGCTGCTTTTCGGCTCGCGCAACGATATCGGCGACATAGTGGTGGTGGTGCGCGGACCGGAACGCAATTTCATCGTACGCAGGAAAGAACGCGTTGCAGGCATCTGGGTAAACCATCGTGAGCGGTATTTCGAGAATGTTCCCACCTATTACGCATTGGCGGCAAGCAAGCCATTCTCCGAACTGCGTCATACCGAGCTGTTTAACTCTCTGCGCATTGGCCTAAAGCAAGCGGTGATGGAAAACGGCGTCGGCGACCCGGTTTTTGCAAAAGCCCTTATCGAACGTGAGCAGGCATCGCAGCTCTACTCCTACGAACCGCAGAAGATCTCGTTCATGGGTGAATCCCTGTTTAAACTGGTGGTTCCCTTTCCGGACAATATTCCCGGCGGCGACTACTCGGCTGACGTTTATCTGTTCAATGATGGACAGCTCACAGGCATGCAATCGATCCCCATCCACGTCCAGAAAATCGGGTTCGACGCGTGGATCTATGATTTTGCACACGCGCATTCGGTGCTTTACGGAATATTCGCCGTCCTGCTTGCGCTGACTATCGGATGGGGTGCGAGTTCATTGATGCGCAGAGTATAGTTTACTTCAAAGTGGAGGTTCGTATGGAGAAGGCGACAAAATATCTGGTGTGTGTAGACGGGGGCGAATCTTCCCGCGTGGCACTGCACTTCGCCTGCAAAAAAGCCATGAAGCGCGGAGGGGGCGTAGAGGTGCTGCATGTAGTGCCGCCCGCCGACATGCAAAACCTCTTCGGCGTCATGGACAAAGTGCGCGAGGAGCAGCGGCAGGAAGCCGAGATTATGACCAAATCCCTGACCGAATCGGCATTCCAGTATGCAGGCGTGACACCTTCGGTTCAAATCCGCGAAGGCAGACCGGGCGAAGAAATCATCAACGCGGCGCTCCAGGACAACGACGTCAATATGCTGGTACTCGGCGCCTCGCCGGAATCGGCTTCCCGGGGAAATCTCATACAATGGCTGGCAGGAAAGCTGGGTGACAGGCTCCTGGTGCCTATCTTGTTGGTTCCGGGCAATCTCACCGATCTCCAAATCGACGAATTAAGCTAAAATGCCTTACGTCTCCCGTCTGCCGAACCGGTTGATCGTTTGGTTAAATATTGTACTATAGTAATATGCTTCGTCGCGGGTTTACCCTCATTGAACTTTCCATCGTGCTGGCGCTGATCGCTGTTGTATTAAGCGGCGGGCTGGTTCTCACGACTGCCTACATTCAGAAACGCCAGCTTGACGCGACCCTTGCGACCATGGATGCGATTGAAAGCGCGATCCTCAATTTCAGTCTCGCCTATAATCGCATTCCCTGCCCCGGCGACATTACTCTTTCTCCCAGCAGCGCCTACTATGGCATGGAAGCCGGCGCGGGATCGGGATCGACCATCAGCACCGGCACCGGTGTGTGCACAGGAACAGGCATGCTGCCGCAGGCAAATTTCGTATATAGCCCCACACCTCCGCTAACAGGTGGCCAGACGGAAGGTGCGGTGCCAACCCGCACCCTGCAGCTGCCGGATAATTATATGTTCGATGGCTGGGGCAGACGCTTACGGTACGCGGTGGATCCCACCATGACTATTACCAACGCACTTCCCGTACCTACCGGTGGCGTCTCATGCCCAGCGACCAGCCCCATTACCGTCTATGATGCGACGGGCAACAAACGCAGCGCCTCTGCTGCCTATATACTCTTAAGCCATGGCACTAATGGTCATGGGGCATACACCAACAGCGGCTCCATAGTGAATGCCAACTCGGCCAATACGGACGAACAGACCAATTGCCATTGCAATAGCTCAGGCACCGCAGGAACCTATACGCCCAGCTATGTGGAGAAGGCGATTACCGTCGACTCCACCAACGGGCTCAATAATTTTGACGATATCGTCAGCTTCAAGGAGCCTTGGCAGCTGCAAACCCCTAACAACCCGCTTGCATCTGCCACAAACAGTTGTTCCTATCTCGCCGTGACAAACATTACGAATGCACCTTACTTAACTTTATTCAACTTCAAGGAAAATGCTCTCACCAGACTTCAGAATCTAAGCTTGCCTACCGGCAGTGGATATATGACGGATTTCTCAATTGACAACCAATATCTCGCCTGGGCTGGAATTGCCGGTGCCAACTACAAAGAGGGATGGCTATATAGTGTAAGCTCTCTGGGACTTTCCAATCCTTACATCTATTTTGATCCGTCCCATAGTGCGCTCGTATCCGATCGGTTAAACGACGTCAAATTCTCACCCGACGGCAATTACTTTGTATCCGGCGGACAATCGCAGTCTCCGTATATGCAGATAAACATAAAAGGAAATACGGTTCCCTACTGGACGACACAGGGCACTTTCCTCACAACTCCCATCGTACAGTACTGGAATTTTGCCTGGAGCCCTGACAGCGCAACCTTATATGCCGCGGAAAATAACGGCGGCGCGCCGAATGCCCTACATTACGTCGATGTCTTCAGCCATTCTGTTTTCCCCACCCGGTTTGACATCATTGCCGCCGAGAAAATTAACGTGCAAAGCTACGGCGGTTCGGCGGCTGCAAATTCAGGCACAGCCCAGGGCCTGGCCGTTGATCCCACCGGAACTTACCTTGCAATGGGGGTATATAAGGCATCGAATAACGGGGGTAATTATTACCATCCCATCGTCATTGCGAATCCCCCCACCGCCACCAGCGCGGGCACTCCAGCGCAAATCACTTCCGGACTCGTCAATTATGGCTCAACTGAAAAATCAAACGATGTCGCCTGGTCACCCGATGGGAACTATATCGCCGTTGCACTGACCAACTATTCAAAAGGATTTGACGTATATAAATTCACCCCTCTTGCCAGCCCGATCTTTACTGAAGCCACAATTTCTGGCGCCAACTGTGGACCCGGCAAGGTAGTGGCATTCTCCAAGGACAGTACCTATCTCGCGGTCGGCAACAGTTCGGGAGGTGCTATACCCTTATGCATCTACAGCCGTTCTATCGTCGGAGGCGTCACTACGTTTACCAATCTCAATGTACTCAACAGCCCACCTAATTATATATCCCTCCCTGCCGGAACGATATACGGCATAAGCTGGTCAAAATAAGTGTCGGGGAATTTTCCGAAAAAATATGCGGGAGAAAAACTACAAGGGTTGTTTTCTCTTGGGCTTCACTATCACGACCGTACCCGCGATAATATCGTGGAAGCCGCGCTGCTTCTTGTTAAACAGAATCCATATGAATCCGAATGAAAGGATTGCACCCGAGACAAAGTAGCCCAGAAACCTTTTCACCGCCTGCTTATCCGACATGGGCTCACCAGTTTTTTCATCAACAATCTGGAGCCGGAACAGCATTTTTCCCGGGGTGGTAGAATAGCGGAACCAGAACGTGAGGGTGTAAAAGGCGATAAATCCAATCTGCAAGAGATTCTCCATGATCATGCGTTGCAGGATATGCTGTTCCTTCGATGCTTCCCATATCGCGGCCCACATATGCGCAGAATTGTTCTTAACATCCGGTGAATTCAATAGTTCCATAAGGCGTTCCTGATTCACCGGGGGAAACAACTGCCCCATCATGAAATCCACTACCGGCAGCGCAAACATGAATAAAATACATATATCGATAGCGCTGGCGAGCATCCGGTTGCTGAATTTGCCGTATTGAGGCGGCGCGGGCGGAGCCTCGGGAAGCGCCTCGGGGATGGTTTCAGGAGCGGCGGTTTCAGACGGGATCATATTTAAATACATTCCATAAGGTTGGGCACATATTTCCATAGTTCCGCGGAAGAATCCAGCCTCGGGATGTGTATGAGCAATGTTTCGGGCGGCAGAAACCGGCACAACGCCGCGCGCATGCGGGCAAATGGCACGGCAGGAGATTCCGATTCACTTACCACTACCGCATGCAGCGTAAGGCTCGCCGCAAGGATGGCCTTGGCAGATAGAAGCGTATGGTTCAAAGATCCCAGATAACTCCCCGCAACCAGAATGACCGGAAAACCAAGCTCAAGCATCCAGTCCAGCACCGTATGATGGGTACCCAGCGGCACCATGACACCGCCGATGCCTTCCACCAACAGGACATCAGTATCTTTCCGCTGTTTGCAGAAGGCTACGAGCCGATTGAAATCAATGATCTTGCCTTCATCTTCCGCCGCCAGGTCGGGCGAAAGCGGAGCGGCAAAACGCCAGGGCGATATGGCATCGATATTATCTTGCGACAAAGGCAGACCCTGTGCCACCAGCAACGTACCCGTATCGCTTTCCTCAATATGGCTTGTATCGAAACCACTAATGACGGGTTTGACGGCACGCACATTTTTGCTCTGCGCGCGCAATTGATAAGCAAGCGCGCTCGTGATGAGCGTCTTGCCGATGCCGGTGCCGGTCGCGGTGATGAAATAGGGTTTCATAATTTGCGCGACACTGAATAAAGGATCTCCCACGTCACCGGCAGTCCTTCAGGCTTTGCAAAGCGCTCGACATACCGCCGCTCGACCCGCCGCATCTGGCCGGGCGTCATGAGCGACTTGCGCCGTCCCATCAGCTTGTTGCGCGCACCGATAGCCTTGAGCTGCCGCATGACAGCGAGCATGTCCGGATAATATTCCATCACCGTTTCGCTTTGCTCGAATTCGGCACGCGGAATGAAAGACGAAACGTGTGAATACCGATCCGCTGATGCAAAACTTTCCTTGAGTTCCTTGAGCGTATTCGGCCCGAACGTGCTGACCGCAAGTACCCCACCCGGCTTGAGCACGCGACGCATTTCCTGCATCGCCTGCCGCCAGTCGGGCACCCATTGCAGCACCAGCGAGGAGAACACGCCGTCGAACGTCGCATCGGCGAACGGTAACACCGCTACAGTACCGTTGACCGTCGGCATTTTATTCTCCGCCGCTTTGACGCACATTGCGTAGGCAATATCAAGCTGTATGACTGCATGATCCTGCGCCTGACACGCAAACTGGCCGGTGCCGCAGCCCATATCCAGCAACTGGGCATGCGGTTGCAGCAATGGCAATCCCTTGTGAATCAGCTCCGCAAGCACGCGCTGCTGCAGGACAGCATGCGCATCGTAGCGCGCCGCCGCATCCGAGAAATCCTTGCTTACATGGCGGGGGTCAAACATACGTCCGGATGCGTTCGCGCAGGCTTTGCGGGTTGTGCAGGTGCGGCGCGTGCGCGCAACCTAGCCATTCCATCAGCTCCGATGCCGGCAACCGCTCCGCATACATCTTGGCATTTGCTGGCGGTATGACCTTGTCGCTCAGACCGTGCACCAATACGGTTCGCGGGAAAACGGAAAAGTTAAGATCGCAGCAAGATGCCTGTGCAAGTTCACCCAGCCAGAACGCTCCGTTCTTCCATACCTGCCGGATTTTATTAAGCGCCCGGATGATGGATTTTTCCTGCGTGTCGCCATGAGCGATGAGCGTATGAAATCCGGCTAGCATGGACTCCGGATCGCGGGCGTAATTATACTGCACTTCATCCGCCACTACTTGCGGCACGCCATGGGTGAAATGCGCATCCGCCACCCATTGAAACGGCGCACCCAGCAGAATCAATGCACCCGGCCAGATATGCCCGCCCGCGATGGCGCGCACCAGCAGTTGGCCACCGAGGCTCCAGCCGACGGCAACGCGCGGCGCACGCGGCAAGGCCGCGAACATTGTCTCGACATTGTCATACGCAGCATAATCGAAATGCACGGCATCCGGTGCGATGTCGGACAGCGAATCCGCAGGCTGCTGCCAGCCGGTCATGCACAGAACGCTGCTCATACCCAACCCTCATGCTTAATCACCTGCGCCAGCTTCACTATATCCTCATCAGGATGCAGGGCAGAAAACGCAAATCGCAGCCGCGAAGTGCCTTCCGGCACGGTGGGGGGGCGGATGGCAACAGCGAGATAGCCTGCCTCTTCAAGCGTCGCTGCAGCGGCCAGTGCTTTCGCCTCATCGCCCAGCACGAGTGGCACAATCGCAGACTGCGCGTCCGGCAATCCAAGCGTCTTTGTAAACAGTCGCGCCTTGGCAAGCGGCATGTCGCTTAGTTCAGGATTCGCCATCACAATATCCAGTGCGGCATCCGCCGCCGCGATGCTGGCGGGCGGCAGTCCGGTTGAGAACATGAAACTGCGCGCGCTGGTGGTGATGTAATCGATAACGTCGCGACCGGCCGCCACATACCCCCCGTAACTTCCGAGTGCTTTGGAGAGCGTGCCGACATAGACATCCACCGGCGCATGTTTGCCCGCGAAACTATGCGCACCGTCCGCCATCAGCCATGCATCATGCGTTGTGGCAAGTGCAGCCAGCTCGGCTAGCGGCGCCACGTCGCCGTCCATGCTGAACACTTCGTCGGTGACGATGAGGCAATGAGTATGTTGCGCGCGATGCGCCGCAAACAGGCGTTCGCAATCGCCCATGTCATTATGCTTAAACCGCAGTAGCTTGGCGCCGGAGAGCTGCGCGCCATCCAGAAGGCACGCATGCACGAGCTTGTCGGCAAGGATCAAATCACCTTTGCCCACCAACGCTGGAATGATGCCAGTATTGGCAAGGTAACCGCTACCGAATACCAGCGCGGCCTCCGTCCCCTTCCATACGGCAAGCTTTTTCTCAAATTGCACGTAAAGCGGGTGATTGCCGGTCACCAGACGCGCCGCCCCCGCACCTGCGCCGAATTGCTGCGATGCCTTTGCTGCGGCTTCCTTTACCTTCGGGTGATGCGAAAGCCCCAGATAATCATTGCAACTGAAGGACAGGAGCCGTTTACCGCCGCGCATGACCACGGCGGCCTCCTCCCGGTGCGATTCCGTGAGCACGCGCCTACGGCCCGCGCGTTCAAGCGCATGCAATTTTTCCCTTGCGGCGGAGGCTAAAGCTGGCATTCTGCACTCGAATTTTTCAAGAAGGGGCCTCTATGCTACGGCACGACTGGACACAATCGGAAGTGATGGCGCTGTTTAACTTGCCTTTTGCCGACCTGATTTTCAAGGCCGCAAGCACGCATCGTGAACATTTCGACCCCAATGAAGTGCAGGTCAGCACGCTGCTTAGCATCAAAACCGGCGGCTGTCCTGAAGATTGCGCCTATTGCCCGCAAAGCTCGCATTTCGACACCGGCGTTAAGGCCGACAAGCTTATGGCTGTGGAAGCGGTGGTGGAAGAGGCGAAGAAAGCCAAAGCCGCAGGCGCATCGCGCTTCTGCATGGGCGCGGCGTGGCGCTCACCAAAGGACCGGGACGTTGAGAAAGTAGCGCATCTCATCCGCGAAGTGAAGGCGCTGGGGCTGGAGACCTGTGCGACGCTCGGCATGCTCGAAGCGCCACAGGCACGCGCGCTCAAGGATGCGGGCCTCGACTATTACAATCATAATCTCGATACCTCGGAAGAGTTCTATTCCTCGATCATCACCACCCGTACCTATCAGGACCGGCTCGACACACTCCAGAACGTGCGCGATGCAGGCATGAACGTCTGCTGCGGCGGCATCGTTGGCATGGGTGAAAGTGTGGAAGACCGCGCAGGCCTGCTCATGACGCTGGCCAACATGCCGGAACACCCGGAAAGCGTGCCTATCAACATGCTGGTGCAGGTCAAGGGCACCCCGCTTGCCAATTCACAGCATGTCGCACCGCTCGATTTCGTGCGCACCATCGCGGTCGCGCGCATCCTGATGCCCACCTCGTTCGTACGCCTCTCGGCGGGTCGCGAAGAGATGAGCGAGGAAATGCAGGCCATGTGTTTCTTAAGCGGCGCCAACTCCATCTTCTACGGCGAGAAGCTACTCACCACCGCCAACCCGCAGACCGATAGCGACAATGCGCTGTTCGCCAAGCTGGGCCTCAAAAAACTCGTGCCGGAAAAAATCTCGGCGGCAGCGGCTTAAAGTATATTTGTCCGTAGTCGGGAGGACGACCAATGCCGGAGACAAGAGGGGGGCAGCGTGCCCCTTCAAACTATCCTATCGCTGAATCCTTAAACATAAAATATGCCGCCGCAACCATACATAAAGCCGCATAGAAGAAATTCATGCTCAGTGTTTTACCCATGTAAAAATAGGCGAATCCGGCAAACACGATCATGGTGATGATTTCCTGAATAATCTTAAGCTGGCCCAGGCTGAACCTCCCGTAACCGAGCCGGTTGGCGGGCACCTGCAGCAGATATTCGAAAAACGCCACCCCCCAGCTCACCAGAATGGCTATATACAAAGGCTTATTCGTCATATTTTTCAAATGCCCGTACCAGGCGAAGGTCATGAAGATGTTCGAGCCGAAAAGCAGGATAATAGTCCACATGGGGGAAGCCTCCTTGGTTGCCGCTAGGCCATATATAAGCTAACTAAAGGCTTAATTTGCAATAACGAAGTTCCTTGAGATGGATTGGTACAACAAAGGCTTGCCGCATATCTGGCTGCCTTACACCCAGATGAAGACCGCCACGCCGCCCCTGCCCGTGGCAAGCGCCGAGGGCTGCCGCCTCACGCTTGCGGACGGGCGCGTGCTGATAGACGGCATCTCCTCGTGGTGGACGATGTGCCACGGCTACCGCCACCCGCACATAGAGCAGGCGATGATACGCCAGTTGGAGATATTACCACATGTCATGTTCGGCGGCCTCGTGCATAAGCCTGCATTGACACTGGCTGCGCGACTTTCAAAGCTGACGGGCATGAGCCGTGTGTTTTTTGCCGACTCCGGCTCGGTCGCAGTCGAGGTTGCGCTCAAGATGGCACTGCAATACTGGCTGAACAAGCGCCAGACCAACCGCAATCGCTTCCTGTGTTTCCGCCACGGCTATCATGGCGATACGACGGGCGCCATGTCCGTCTCCGATCCCGAGACCACGCACAAGGCGTTCCGCGCCTATGCCAGCAAGCAATATGTAGTCGATATCCCGAGCGACGAATATGGCTTCGCCGAGTTCGAGAAGTTGCTGGAAGGTGTGCATAAGAACATCGCGGGCGTCATCATCGAACCGCTGGTGCAAGGCGCGGGCGGCATGAAGTTCCATTCTTCCGACGTGCTCGCCGAAATATTCCGCATCACCAAAAAATATGGCACACTTTTCATCGCGGATGAAATCGCGACCGGTTTCGGCCGCACCGGCTCCATGTTCGCCTGCAACGAAGCCGCCATCACACCGGATATCCTCTGCATCGGCAAGGCCCTCACTGGTGGCATGATGACGATGGCCGCAACCCTCACCACCGACGAGATATTCGGTGCGTTCCTAAGCGATGACCCGGACGCCGCTTTCATGCACGGGCCGACCTACATGGCCAATCCACTCGCCTGCGCCAGCGCCAACGCCTCGCTGGACCTGTTCGAGCAGGAGCCGCGCCTGAAACAGGTGGAAGCCATCGAGGCGCAATTGCAGAACGAGCTTGCCACGTGCAAAAACATGAAAGGCGTCGTCGACGTCCGCGTCAAAGGCGCCATCGGCGTAGTGCAGCTTGAGAAAGAACGCATGGACAAGGCGTGGCTCAAAGCCCACTTCCTCGAAGAGGGTGTATGGCTGCGCCCCTTAGAAGATGTCATCTACATCATGCCGCCGTTCGTGATTACGTCCGAAGAATTGGGCAAGTTGACAAGCGCAGTGGTGAAGGTGATCAAGGCCTCCACAGATAAGGCTTAATAACCTCCCAGAATCTTCTCGACGCCTTCCTCGCGCTGCCGTTTCAGTCGCGGGAGGGAATAGACATAGCCGATGCCATGAATGACCGGCGCCAAGAAAAATAAAACTATAAAGTTACTGGTGCATATGAACGCTGCCAAGCAAATGAGCGCATTGATGACAAACCACATATACGGCACACCCATGACAAGCGGCGGGCTGATCCACGTATAAAGGAGCTCACGCTCACCCATTGCATCGATGGCTTGTTTCAGCAGCGCCTCACCCTGCAACCGCTCGTCTTCCGTTCTCTGCCCGAGCTGAGAAGTGGTTTTCCGGTACATGCTATCGTAAGCTTTGCGTTCCCTTTCATTGAGCGGCGTACGATCCAATGACGACTGCTGGTCCGCCATCAGCCGCCTGAGCCGGAGCCGGAGACTTACCAGATACCGGTCGAGCGAATCGGAATCGTCCAATGCAAGAGGGTATTGTGGCATTACGCCATCTCCTCCAGCTCATCGATGAACCCGGCGATCACATCCAGCCCGCCCTGCCAGAATGACGATTTCCCAGCATCCAGCCCGAACGGCGCCAACAGTTCCTTGTGGCGATAACGGCCGCCGGAAGAAAGCATGGTGAGATATTTCTTCTCGAAGCCGCGCGCGTTGCCTTTCTTCTGCTCTTTTTCGTACGCCGAATAGAGCGAGTTGACGAGGCAGTCGCCGAACGCATAGGCATAGACGTAAAACGGCGTATGGATAAAATGCGGGATATACGCCCAGAAATGGCGGTATTCCGGCGTGAGTTTCACTTGCGGTCCAAGTGCTTCCGACTGCACATCGACCCAAATCTGACCTAAACGCTCGGACGTAAGCTCGCCCTTCTTGCGCTCGTCATGCACACGCACCTCGAATTCGCACATCGCCACCTGCCGCACGACGGTCGCCAGCATATCCTCGACCTTGCCCGCCAGAATGCTCTTGCGGCGGTCGGTATTGCTTTCCCGGCGCAGCATCTCGCGAAACGTAAGCTGCTCGCCGAAAACGGAGGCGGTTTCCGCAAGGGTCAGCGGCGTGTCCGCAAGCAGCGCGCCTTGTTTACCCGCCAACACCTGATGCACGCCATGGCCCAACTCATGCGCCAACGTCATCACGTCACGCGCCTTGCCCTGGAAGTTGACCAGCAGATACGGATGCACCGACGGCACGGTTGGATGCGCGAACGCTCCAGGAGCCTTACCGGGACGGATGGCGGCATCGATCCAGTTTTTCTCGAAGAAGCGGCTGCCCAGTTTGCCAAGCTCCGGCGAGAAAGCGGTGTAGGACGACAACACCAGCTCCTTTGCTTCGTTCCAGTTATAGCTGCGCTCGGGCACTTTCGGCAGCGGCGCGGCGCGATCCCAGTAGGCCAGCTGCTTCTTGCCCAACCATTTCGCCTTGAGCTTGTAATAACGGTGCGTGAGCGGCGCATAGTTCTTGCGCACCGTGGACATTAGCGCGCTCACTACTTCGTCTTCCACCTGATTGGCGATGTTGCGTGACGAAATCGGCTTTTTAAAGCCGCGCCAGCTATCCTCGATTTCCTTATCCTTCGCCAGCGTATTGGTGATGAGGGAAAACGTTTTGATATGCTTGCCCAGCACCGCACCGATAGACAGTGCGGCCTCTTTGCGAACCTCTTCTTTAGGATCGGACATCAGGTGCAACACCTCTTCCATGGACAGCATGTTCTTGCCGACGGGAAAACGAAGGTCACTGACCGTCTCATCGTAATGACGCGACCAGGCAGCACGGCCGGCCACGTATTTCTCGTGCAGCATCTTCTCCAGCTCGTCGGAAAGCTGGTAGGGCTTGAGCGCGCGCAATTCGCGCACCCACGGTGCATAATGAGCAAGCTCTTTGGCGGCGAGCAGTTTCTTTGCCTTCGCATCACTGATTTTATTGATGGAAAGTGTAAAGAACAATAGCTGGGAGCTGAGCGTAGTGAGCGTCTCCTGCGTGTTCTGGTAGAACTGTCCTATCTCTGGCCTGCTCATGTCGGCGGCATACAGCAGCTGCGCATAGCTTCCGATTTTCCCCAGCAGATCCTGTATCGCTTCATATTCGGCAAGGGATTTGGCGAAGGCGGGAGCTGCAAGCGTATCCACTTTCCCGGCATAGGCCTTGGCAAATTTCGTGACCTGCGCGCTCGCGCGTTTCAAGTCCTGGGTAAGCTTGGGCGAATTATAACCATCGTAGAAATCTCCGAGGTTCCAGGTGGGAAGAGAAATTTTCTTTGTGCCGGCTGTCGCCATCTCATCGCTCCAATACTATTGATACTCATTGCAAATTTAGACTATCGGGTTTTATATCATTTCTAATCAGCAACGCAACGAACGTTAAAGGCAATGACAGAACCCGCTCCTTCGCATTTTCTGCACTATCTGCTGGCTGACATGCGTGCCCGCGCAGAACAGCCACTCCTATGTGAAAAGCAAGGAGCTATCTTTCATACTGTTACACTAAGGGAAACCGCATCGCGCATAGGGGATTTCGCGCGTGCTCTTTCGGCAGCAGCCGTCGAGGCAGGTGATCGCGTGGCGCTCCATGCATCGGCAAGCCCCGCGCTTCTCATAGGCGAATGGGCCATTCTTGCCATGAAAGGCATTGCCGTCATCATTCCACGCAGTTTCAGTCCCGAAGAACTCATCGACACACTGGTGGAAAGCAAAAGCAAACTCGTGCTCGTCGACCGACTCGCCACCGCTTATCATCTGGCAAGCAATGCCGCAGCCGTGCCCGACTTGAAGTATATCGTCTGTTTCGAGGGAACGGCCCATGCACCGCTTCCCATCTCGTCATGGGGCGATTTCATCGACTCCGGCCGAAGGGAGCCGGACCGATCCACCGCCCTGCTGCGCTCCATCACCGACAAGGACACGGCTTTGCTGTTTTATTACCACGATGCAGAGGGCAAACGCCAGGCGACACGCTATACGCATGGGCTTTTGCTGACTCACATCGGCCGCATCGAATCGATGCTGGGCAAGGCGGCTATCTTAAGAACCGAGCTGGTACTGACCGCCACCGCATGGGAGCATGCGATCGGTCATATCGCGTCCTGCTACCTACCGGTCTTCATGGAGGCGCTCGTGCAGATTACGCATGGCATTGCGGATATTGCGCTCTTTGAAAACTCGCCGCAAGTGACGGTGGGAGACGCCGCGTTTTTTGACGGTATTCGTCAAAATATCCTGCAACTGGTCCGCCAGTCCGGCCAGATTGAATCGGCAATGCTGGCGAAGGCGATCGCCTTCAGCAAAATGAGCTATGAATCGCCGAAAAGCATCGGGCCTTTATCCCATATTCTACGAGCCATACTGCAGGCGACTATTGTCAAGAAAGTGCAGAAACTGCTGGGCAGCAAGATGCGCCTGTTCATCGGCACCGACGACGAAGCACATTACGACACCCAGATTTTCTTCCATACCTTCGGGATCGATCTGATAGAACTGCCGCAGGAAGTGTTTAAGTGAGCAGAACAAGAAGTGCGGTCAGTAGGCCGCACCTTTAGTCAGCGAAGCTGTTAGGTTCATCGCGAAGGCCAGCAGGTCGAAGCGGGAACGATTAAATTAAAAGCTACTTCTTATCCACCATCATATTGCGCGTGGCGGCGGGCAATACGACTTTGAGGCCATCCAAGGCATCGGACATGATGATCTGGCAACCGAGCCTTGAGGTGTGGCTTAAGCCAAAAGCAAGATCGAGCATATCTTCTTCGTCTTCCGTAGCCGGCTTGAGTTTATCGTAGAAACTCTTGTCGACGATGACGTGGCAGGTCGAACAGGCAAGCGAGCCTTCGCATGCGCCTTCGAGCGATACATGGTTCTTGTGCGCAATCTCAAGCACGGAAACGCCCACTGGCGCATCCACCACCTGCTCTTTGCCATCGGGAAGTACGAACGTCATTTTCGGCATGCTGTATCCTTATGAATTGGCTGCATCATCTATATGCGCCCCTTTTAAAGCAGACTGAATGGCTCTGTCCATCCTTCTTTCAGCAAACGGACGGGTTACGCTATGTAGTCGTTCGACCTGGGCATCAATATCGTCCCGATCCTGGCCCTGGGCAGCCACTTCCAGCACCTGCATCTGGCGGCTTATGGCCTCTTTCTCGCCGCTCTCCAGCAGATCAGCATCCTGCGCCAGGGCCGATTTCACCTCTTCAATGGAGCGCCCAGCTTCCATTGCGGCCTCGCGCAACAGCCGGAGCGTGATGTCTTCGCGTGCATGCTGCATGCTGTCGAGCAGCATTTGCTCGATTTCCCCCTCTTGCAGGCCGTAGGACGGCTTGACCGAGACGCTTTGCTCCACCCCGGTCGTCTCTTCGCACGCACTGACCGAGAGCAACCCATCCGCATCCACCTCGAATGTCATCTCCACCCGCGCGATACCTGCAGGCAACGCCGGAATGCCGCCAAGCTCAAAGCGCGCAAGCGAACGGTTCTGATCCACCATCTCGCGCTCGCCCTGCACTACATGCACTATCATGCCGTTCTGGCCATCTTTATACGTAGTGAACGACTGTTTTGCCGCCACGGGGATCGGAGTATTACGATGGATGATTTTTTCCACCAGCCCGCCCATCGTCTCTAAACCCAACGACAGTGGGACGACATCGAGCAGCAGATTGTCAGACCCGCGCGTAAGCCCTTCCGCCTGAATGGCAGCACCCACCGCCACCACTTCGTCCGGGTTTATATCCGCCAGCGGCGGCTTGCCGAAGAATTTCTCTACCTGCGCACGCACATACGGCGCACGCGTGGAACCGCCCACCAGCACCACACCCTGTATGTCCGAAGGTACAAGTCGTGCATCTTCGAGCGCCGCAGCACAAATCGCGAGCGTCTTTTTGATGTAAGGCATCATGATGTCTTCAAGCTGCGCGCCGGTAACACGATGGGATTTCCCTCCCCATTCCAGCATAGCTTCGCCAGCAATGCTTAATTGTTCCTTCACCGCGCGTGCATGCGCCAGCAATGCACCTGGTATGGCATCCTGCCGCGTCACTATACGGGCAATCGCCCTATCGAAATCGTCACCGCCGAGTGCAATATCGCCGCCGGTGGAGAGCACTTGGAACACGCCCTTTTCCAGTTTCAGGATGGACACGTCGAACGTGCCGCCACCTAAATCATAGACCGCATAAATGCCTTCGGCCCCGCTATCGAGACCGTACGCCAATGCAGCAGCCGTTGGCTCATTGATGAGGCGCAGCACCTGAAGTCCTGCGAGCTGTGCCGCATCCTTGGTTGCCTGCCGTGCAGCATCGTCGAAATAGGCGGGCACGGTGATGACGGCCTGTGTCACATCCTCCCCCAGTGCCGTTTCAGCCAGATGTTTCACATGCCGCAGGATGTCGGCGGAAACCTCCACCGGTGTGAGCACGCGCCCTCCTACGTTCAGCCGCACCATGCCGCCATCGTCAGCAGCAAGGATATCTGCAAATCCAAGCGATTCAGCGTCTTTACGGCTACGACCCATCAGGCGCTTGATGGAAACGACGACATTGCTTTCGCCTTCCTGCAGCCGGGTGCGCGCCGCTTTACCCACCTGGGGTTCGCCCTTGCCGTAATACACAACCGACGGCACCAGCGCCCCACCGCAGATGTCTCGTAACACGGTCGCCGTTGAATCCTGGGCGACGGCAACCACCGAATGGGTGGTGCCAAGGTCAATCCCTACGGCAGCTCCCCCCTCATGGGGAAGCGGCGTTTGTCCGGGCTCATGGATTTGGAGTAAGTTCATCGTGCAGTGCTTTAAAGCGGCAAGGCGGCCAGATGGCCGCCTCAGCCCTGAGCGTGTCTCATGGAATTTTCAGGAGAAAATACCGGAAACTGTTTAAGATTAAGCCAAGTAGCTGCGCAGCATCCAGGCAGCTTTTTCATGCTCCTGCAGGCGGCGGATAAACAGGTCGGCGGTACCTTCGTCGCCCGCTTCCTGCACTTCGGCCAGATGCTCACGCAAGTGACGGGCCAGCGCTTCGTTGGCAGCGAGAAGATTCTTCACCATCACCGACCAATCGGACGGCAGGGATTTGTCTTCCGCCACTTCGGCAAGCTGCGTGAACTCGCGGAACGTGCCGGGAGTGGGGAATCCTAAGGCACGGATACGTTCGGCGATTTCATCTACCGCAGCGGAGAGTCCGTTATACTGAGTCTCGAACAACAAATGCAGCGATCCGAAATGTGTGCCGGTCACATTCCAGTGATAATACTGCGTCTTAAGCTGGGTGAGGTACGTTCCTGCCAGAACCTGTGCCAACGCTTCCGCCACGTGCTTGCGCGCATTGCGCTCCAAGCCGATGCTGGGTTCGCCTGAGGTGGAGGTTTTTATTTTCGCGACGGTCATTTTATGTGCTCCTAAAGATTGCCGGGGACCGCAGATTAACACCGCTTGCCGCGTTTGACAATTGCCATTGCGGCCATGCAAACGTATGGTATTTTTACGGCGATCCGCATCTTAATCTTTTTAAAATACCTGATATCAAGGTTCCATCATGATTGACGTAACGAGTAACGAATTCTGGACCACCATCCAGTCGCAGGTTAATAAAGTACTCACCCACCCTGGCTTGGATGTTCAGCTTTTCCTGGCCATCATGGCAATCTGCATAGGATTGCTTGCTTCTTTACTTATACAGCGCCTTTCCCTCCGCCGATTCCCGCCAGGCCATAAATACCATTGGATTGCGGATAGTCTGCTGCCTACGCTGCTTTCCCCGGTACTGGTGATTCTCTGCCTGTTTATAGCCGCCTGGTTATTTACCCTGATACTGCCATTTCATTCCTATGCCATTGCAGGATTTACAAAAATTACGATGGTGTGGCTGATTGCCCGCGTCCTGCTTTATATCGCACAGCGCCATTTCATGGCGTACCTCATCAGCAGCGTGTTGCTGATTCTGACGCTTTTGAGTGTCAGCAACCTGCTGACGCCGGCACAGCAGTCTTTGAATGAGATTGCGTTCGAGACTTCATCGTTTCGCCTGTCACTGCTTGGCATAGTCAAGGGTACGTTCAGCCTGATCGTCCTGTTCTGGGGCGCGGGCGTATTGTCTAAGACTGGTGAACGCTGGATACGGCAGCTGAACCTCAACTTCAACGCACGCGAACTCAGCATCAAGTTCCTGCGCATCGCGCTTTACACTGTTGCCTCCGTCCTTACGCTCAACGAGATGGGGGTCGATCTGACCGCACTCACTGTGTTCGGCGGGGCCTTAGCGGTAGGCCTTGGCTTCGGCCTGCAGAAAATCACGTCGAATTTCATCAGCGGTATCATCCTGCTTTTCGAGCGCACCATTCAAGCGGGCGACCTGATACAGGTAGGCACCGACAAAGGCTGGGTGCGCCAGCTCGCCATACGCCATACGCTGATTGAAACATCCGACGGCCGCGAGATGCTCATTCCCAATGAAGATTTAATTACCTCGCGCGTAACCAACTGGACCTATACCAACACGCGGGCGCGTGTGGATATTCCCCTTACGGTGCAATACGGAACCAATGCGGATCTGGTACTGAGCCTGCTTCTTCAGGCGGCCAAGGAGCATCCGGAACATATTACCGATCCCCCGCCTTCCGCTTTTCTCACGGAATTCAATGAGCACGGCATGCACTTCTTGCTAACGTTCTGGATTCCCGACATCAAGGAAGGCATGAACGGCGCCCGCAGCGAAGTGATGTTGCGCATCACCCGTGCTTTTGCCGCACAGAATGTCGTATTTGCGAAGGCGTGAAGAATAGCAATCCACTAAAGACTATAAAAGCCCGTTACTTTTAAACGAGTAATACTTGGCTCCGGCGATAATCAGGTGATCATGCACTACAAGCCCAAGCGATGCACTTGCGGCGACAATCTGCTTGGTTATCTGGATGTCGTCCTTGCTCGGAGTCGGGTCGCCACCGGGATGGTTATGGGCCAGGATAATCGCCGATGCGCTAAGGTCCAGCGCACGCTTTACGACTTCGCGTGGATAGACGGGCGCATGGTTCACCGTGCCGGTTTGCTGTACTTCGTCGGCAATCAACGCATGTTTGTGGTTTAGGAACAACACGCGAAATTCCTCGATTTTCTTATGCCCCATGCTGACGCGGCAATAATCAAGTAAAGCCGTCCATGACTGGATCACCGGCCCGTGTGAGGCTTCTTCCCGAAGCAACCGTTCGGCGCTGGCATGAATTGCCTTGATGGCCGCAACCGCCGCATCCCCCATGCCTTCCACCTTGGCAAGCTCAAGGGGCGTGGCATGCGCCATCTTGGCAAACCCACCGAAATGCGCGAGCAGCTTCTTGGCGAGCGGCTTGGTATCGCTGCGCGGACTTGCGGCATAAAGCACCATTTCCAACAGCTCATAATCCGCCACTGCACTCGTGCCACCTTTGAGGAACCGTTCTCGCAGGCGCTGACGATGCCCCAGATAATCCGGCTTGTCGTTTTTTGTAATCGTATCGTTGGCATCATCGCCCATAAATGGCTGCCGTAGTCATGGAGGAGCGAAAGCGACGACCCCGCAGGGGTGAATTCGCGGAGCGAAGAGGGGAAAGCGTTTCCCCTATCATACAGCAAACGGCGGATGATTCTTTTTGACAGGCGAGACGGTGAAAATCTCGTAGCCGTCCTTCGTCACTGCGATGGAATGCTCGAACTGCGCGGAAAGCGAACGGTCGCGCGTCGTTACCGTCCAGCCATCCTTGGCATTGAGTTTGGTTTCGTAAGAACCGGCGTTGATCATCGGCTCGACCGTGAAGAACATGCCTTCCTTGAGCTCCACGCCTGTTCCCGGCTGACCATAATGCAGTACATTGGGCGCATCGTGGAAGACCTTGCCGATGCCGTGGCCGCAATAATCGCGCACCACGGAATAACCGAAACTCTCCGCATGCGTCTGGATGGCATGGCCGATATCGCCCAGATGGGCACCGGGCTTCACCTGTTTGATGCCCAGCATCATCGACTCATACGCCACCTGCGTCAGCCGCTGCGCTTTGATGGGCACGTCACCCACCCAGTAGGTGCGGTTGGTGTCGCCGTGCCAACCATCGACAATCACGGTCACGTCGATATTGACGATGTCGCCGTCCTTGAGCTTGCGTTCGTCAGGGATGCCGTGACAGATGACGTGATTGACCGACGTGCAGACGGACTTGGGGAATCCCCTGTAATTAAGCGGTGCGGGAATAGCCCCCGCATCCACAATCATCTTGTGGCAAATGTCGTTGAGCTCCAGCGTGCTGATGCCCGGTTTCACACACTCGACCATCTTGTCCAGCACCTGGGCCGCGAGTTTACCCGCACGGCGCATGCCCTCGAAGTCGGCAGGGTCGGTATGGATGACAATGCTCCGGTTTTGTGCTGACATTTTTGCTCAGGTGCTTTAGCTTATTATCTCCTGAAATTAGCTGCAAAGCCCCTTCATGTCCACCGCTTGTGTTATCGTTATCGGCAATGAAATCCTCTCGGGCCGCACGCAGGACGCCAATCTCGCATGGCTGGCGGTGGAGCTTAATAAAACGGGAGTCCGCCTGCGCGAGGCACGGGTGGTGCCGGACGTGCCCGACGCCATCATCAAAGCTGTAAATGAATGCCGCGTCGCTTATGATTATGTGTTCACCACTGGCGGCATAGGGCCCACCCACGATGACATCACCTCCGAATGCATTGCCCGCGCTTTCGGTCGCAAGCATGTGCGCAATAAACAAGCCGAGGATTTGCTGGAACGCCAGTACGGTCGCGAAAAGCTCAACGCCGCCCGACTGCGCATGTGTGACATGCCGGAGGGTTCCATCCTAATCCCCAACCCGGTGAGCGTCGCCCCGGGCTTTCAGGTGGAAAACGTATACGTCATGGCAGGCGTACCGGACATCATGCGCGCAATGTTCGATCATGTGAAGAGCGGCCTCAAAGGCGGAAAGCCGGTGCAGTCGGTTACGGTAAGCACTTTCCTCACCGAAGGTACTATCGCCAAGGAACTGACCGACATCCAGAACCACTTTTCGGACGTGGAAATCGGCAGCTATCCTTTTGTACGGGACGGCAAGCTCGGCACCAGCCTGGTGTCGCGCCATGAAGACACGGGCCAGCTGGCGCAGGTCAAAGACGCGCTCACAAAGATGATAAAAGACCTCGGCGGGGAAATAACGGCTGACTAGGCGGCTTTCGGCGCAACAGCCTTCTTGATCTGGCGCTTGAGCTTGACGGCTTCTTCCGTGAGCTTCTTGCTCGAGGTGGAGAGCAGATAGGCATCGAGCCCGCCGTTATGATCAACGGTACGCAAGGTGGCCACCGTGACGCGCAGCGCAACCGAGCGCTTCAAGGCATCGCTGTAGAGGCTTACGATCTGGATATTCGGGACAAAGCGGCGGCGCGTCTTGCGGTTGGAGTGCGAGACGTTGTTACCGGACATCGGGCCGGTGCCGGTGAGTGCGCATTTCTTTGCCATGGGTCGTTACCTACTACGGGTTTGCTGTAAAGAGCAGCCCTTTTAAAGAGTTGGGGGGCTTTGGTCAAGGGATTTTCTGGGGCTTTTTATGCTTATTCCTTGCGCCAGTCGGTGCTGCCATCCGGCTTATCTTCCAGCAGAATCCCTTTTGATTTCAATTCATTGCGAATCCGATCCGCTTCTGCCCAGTTTTTGCCCTTTTTAGCGGCGATACGAGCATCGATGAGGGACTGGATGCTGCCATCGTCATTGCCGCTGCCCTGAAACCAGCTTTGCGGATCCTGTTGTAGAATACCCAGAATTTTACCCATGGCCTTGAGTTCATCCCCCGCCGCAATATGCAGCAGGCTCATTACCTTAGGCGTATTCAGATCGTCTGATAACTCTTCAAGGAAATTATCGCCAGGCGCAGCGCTTTTTTCCCCGAGCCTGCGGTATAAGCCATCCAGCTCTTTCTTTGCATCTTCCACCAGCTTGTCGCTCCAGTCGAGCGGCTCACGGTATTTCGTCTTCAGCAACGCATAGCGAATCACCTCGCCCTTTACACCTTTCTCCAGCAGATCATGCACCGTAATGAAGTTGCCCAGCGACTTGCTCATCTTCTCGCCACCCACGGTCAGGAATCCGTTATGCACCCAGAACTTCGCGAAATGTGAATCGGGGTTAGCACCGCAACTTTGGGCTATTTCGTTTTCGTGATGCGGGAACATGAGGTCCGACCCGCCACCATGGATGTCGAAATCAGCGCCCAAGTAATGCGTGCTCATCGCCGAGCATTCGATGTGCCATCCTGGGCGGCCCTTCCCCCACGGGCTGTCAAAGATGCTGGAAGGGTCGTCCTGTGCATCCGCCGGCTTCCATAAAACGAAGTCGCCGGGGTCGCGTTTATAGCCTTCGACCTTCACACGCGCGCCCGCCTCAAGTTCTTCCTGAACACGTCCGGATAACACACCGTAATTACTCATGGATTTAACGGAGAACAGTACATGGCCCTGCGCGGCGTATGCTTTGCCATTATTGATCAGCCGTTCAATCATTTCTATCATCTGAGAAATATGTTCTGTCGCTTTAGGTTCGATCATCATCCCATTGGATTTGTTATCACTTGCAGGCAGCACACCGAGCGCCGCCATGTCATCATGGAACCACTTAGTCACTTCTGCGGTGAGCTGTTTTATAGTAATTTTGCGTTCTATCGCCGCCTTGTTAATATTATCATCAACGTCGGTGATATTGCGCGCATAGGTAACATGCTCCGCACCATACACATGTCGCAGCAACCGGTAGAGCACATCATAGACCACGACCGAGCGCGCATTGCCCAGATGCGCGCGTGCATATACCGTCGGCCCGCAGACATACATGCGGACGTTCTTCGGGTCCATCGGGGTGAACTCTTCCTTTTTGCGCGTGAGCGTATTGTGAAACTTGAGTGTCATGCAGCCTTCAATCGAGTGAGAACGTTGGTATAACCGAGTAATCCTAATAATGCCTTAAGCTCCGGCCCATCTTCGCGACCCGTGATGGCAAGACGGAGAGGATGGAACAAGTCTTTGCCCTTGCGACCAGTGGCCTGCTTGATGGCATTCGTCCACTGCCCCCAGGTATCGGTGCTCCACGGCTCAGGCGGCAGTAATTGCGCGGCCTTATCCAGAAACTCGCGATCCGTTGCGGCAGGCGGCTTCACATGGCCATGCACAATGGCCCACCAGTCGCCGATATCGCGCAGCTTCTTGAGATTACCGCGCACGAAATTCCAGAAAGCCTCATCAACCTGCGCAAACTCCAACGCTTCAAGACGCGGTTTCACGGCCTCATATGGCATATGCGCGAGCAGCTTTTCATTGAGGCGTTCCAGATCATGCACATCGTAAATCGCGGTGGCGCGCCCGAACTTCGCGATGTCAAAACTTTCCACCAGCGCTTTCATATCAGCAAACGGTTCTATCGCATCGCTCGTACCCATCTTGGCGAGCAGGCTGTTTACCGCCATAGGCTCAAATCCTTCGTCGCGCAACGAACGGATGTCATTGCCGCCCACACGCTTGGACAGCTCACCGTCTTTGGTCTTCAGCAGCGCCAGATGGCCGAATACCGGCACATCATATCCCAGCGCCTCAAAAATCTGTACCTGCACCGCCGTGTTGCTTACGTGGTCCTCGCCGCGGATGATGTGCGTGATGCCCATCTCGCCGTCATCGACGACGGAGGCCAACGTATAAAGCGGCACACCGTCCTCGCGGATGAGCACCGGGTCGCTCACATGCGCACCCTGGAACTTCACCTCGCCGCGCACCAGATCGTGCCATGTGATGGGCTTGTCTTCGAGCAGGAAACGGTAATGCGGTTTACGTCCTTCTTTTTCAAACCGAGCAATATCCGCATCGGTCACTTTAAGCGCCGCGCGATCGTAAATAGGCGGCAAGCCCCTTCCCGCCTGCAGCTTGCGGCGGATATCCAGCTCCTCCTGCGTCTCATAGCACGGGTATAACCTGCCTGCTGCGACAAGCTCGGCTTTAGCCGCTTCATAAGAATCAAATCGGTCGGACTGTTTGGCGAATTCATCCCAACTCACACCAAGCCAGCGCAGATCCTCTTCAATCGCAGCGGCGAATTCCACACGCGAGCGCTCGGTGTCGGTATCGTCAAGCCGGAGCATGAAGCGCCCGCCCGCCTTGCGCACAAATAGCCAGTTGACCAGCGCCGTACGCACATTGCCTACATGGAGGTAGCCGGTCGGAGATGGGGCAAAACGGACAAAGAGGGTCATGGGCCAAGGATTAGGGAAGAACTACGCCGCTTGTAAAGCTAATTCTAGTTTCGCCAGCCGCTGGTGATGGGATAACGCCGGTCGCGGCCAAAGGACATGCCGGTGATTTTGACACCCGGAGGGGATTGGCGGCGTTTATATTCGGCGAAATAAAGCATGCGCGCCACCCGTTCGACCGTGTCCCTGTCATAGCCCTGCGCCACCACTTCGGCGACGGAAAGCTGTTCCTCTATCAGCCGCAGTAAAATGGCGTCGAGCAGATCGTAAGGCGGCAAAGTGTCCTGATCCGTCTGGCCGGGCTTAAGCTCGGCGGTAGGCGCCTTGGTGAGAATCCGTTCAGGAATGACATCGCTTTGCGTATTGCGCCAGCGCGCAAGCTTATAGACCGTGGTTTTATAGACGTCTTTAATCACCGAATAGCCGCCGCACATATCGCCGTAAAGCGTCGCATATCCTACCGACATCTCCGACTTGTTGCCGGTCGTCAGCAGCATCAGCCCTTCGTTGTTGCTGATAGCCATGAGGATGGCGCCGCGCAAGCGCGGCTGGATATTCTCGCCCGTCACCGGCTTGAGTTCTTCTGAGAACGCGTCCTGCAGCATGGCATGAAACGTATTCATGGCAGGTTCAATCGGCACCGTATCGATTTTAAGGCCCAGCCGTTTTGCGCACGCATCCGCATCTTCAAAGCTGTCGCGGGAAGTGTAAGGAGAAGGCATCATGATCAGGCGCACGCGCTCAGGCCCCAGCGCATCTACGGCAACGGCTGCCGAAAGAGCGGAATCTATGCCGCCCGACATGCCAAGCACCACGCCCTTGAATCCGTTCTTTTCCACGAAATCGCGCAAACCCAGTATCATCGTGCGGTAAATCGTTTCCTCTTCACCATAGGAAGGCTGTATCTCCCCCTTTGCAGGTTCAAGTCCGTTCGCTTCTTTGCTGAAATGAACGAGCGCAAAATCTTCGGCGAAGGCCCGCATCCGGGCACGTATATCACCCTGCGATGAAAGTACGAAACTGCGCCCGTCGAAGACCAACTCATCCTGCCCGCCAATCTGATTCACATATACCAGCGGCAGGCCTGTCTCACTGACGCGCTCGCGCGCAATCTGCTTACGGGTGTGCATTTTTCCCATTTCAAACGGCGACGCATTCACGGAAATCAGCAGTTCAGCACCTTTGTGTTTCAGGTGCGCCGCAATATCCGGCGACCACATATCCTCGCAGACGAGCAGCCCCAGCTTTACGCCGCGCCACAGAACCGGCTCCGGCATTTGGCCGGGAACGAAGACGCGCTTTTCATCGAACACACCGTAATTGGGAAGATGGCGCTTATACTGACGATGGATGAGCTTGCCTCCCTCCATAAGGAAAATCGTGTTGTAAAGGGCATCTCCCTCACACCACAATCCGCCGGCAAGAATCGCCGGGCCATTTCGGGTGAGTGCGGCCAGCTGTTCCACTGCAGCCTGCGCGGCTTTCTGGAACCCTTTTCTCAACACCAGATCTTCCGGCGGATAGCCGGTGATGGCCATTTCAGAGAACACCACCAGATCGGCTTTCGCGACGGCGGCAATCTCATGCAGGCCGGTCATCCGGGCGATGTTGCCTGGAATATGGCCCACCATGAAATTGGACTGAGCTAGGGCAAGAGTGAACGACATGAATTTAATGGCGCGTTTCGTGGAACGAATGCAGTATGCGGTGAAAGACAGGCGCAAGCAAGAGCCCCATCAGCCCGATAAGCACCAGCCCGCTATATAGGGCATAAAAAGAAGCAAACAGTTTGCCTCCGTCCGTCTTCATCTGGTCCACCGGGCCCATGCCGCCTAGAATCATCGAGGCATTGAGCAGTGCATCTATCCAAGGTAACCGCTCAAGCACATGATAACCCGCCACGCCGATAAAGAGGGAAACGGCAACCACCAGCAGTGCCCACCCGCCACTTTTAAGCAGGCGATTAAAAAACTTGTGCCAGGTGATTAGCTTTTCGTCATGATGTTCAAACATGCTGGGAGCTTACAGCGCCGCTTCCAGTTCGGGCAAGAGCGCAAATAAGTCACCCACCAGCCCGTAATCGGCAATTTCGAAAATAGGCGCATTTTCATCCTTGTTGATAGCGACGATGACCTTGCTGTCCTTCATGCCCGCCAGATGCTGGATGGCACCGCTTATGCCCACGGCAATATACAGATCGGGCGCGACTATCTTGCCGGTCTGACCCACTTGGTAGTCATTGGGCACATACCCCGCATCCACCGCCGCGCGCGACGCACCCACCGCCGCGCCGAGCTTGGCTGCAAGCTTATCGATAATCGCAAAATTCTCTTTCGATCCAACGCCGCGACCGCCGGACACCACGACCCGCGCCGAGGTCAGTTCCGGTCGCTCGGATTTGCTCTCCTGCTTGGAAACGAACTGCGAAAGACCGCTATCGCCCTTGGCTTCCAGCTTCTCGATTGCTGCGCTGCCTCCGGTTGCCGCCACCGCATCGAATGCCGTCTGACGTACGGTCAGTACTTTGATGGCATCTTTCGCCTGCACCGTCTCGATGGCATTGCCCGCATATACCGGTCGTTTGAAGGTATCGGGCGATAGCACCGCGATAATCTCAGAAATCTGCGCAACATCTAAAAGTGCCGCCACGCGCGGCATGAAATCCTTACCCACGGACGTCGCCGCCGTCAGCACATGCGTATAGTTTTTGGCGATACTCACGACAAGCGGCGCGATGTTCTCAGCGAGACTGTCCGCATATACGGCATTATCGGCAACCAGCACTTTGGCGACTCCCTGTGCGGATGCAGCCTGGGTAGCGACCGCTTCACAGCCTTTTCCCACTACAAGCACATGCGCTTCACCACCGATCTTCTGTCCGGCTCCGATAGTGCAGAGTGTGGCCTTTGCAAGTTTCGTGTTATCGTGATCGGCAATGATAAGCAGGGTCATAGCACCTTCGCTTCATTCTTAAGTTTATCCACCAGTTCAGCGACCGTCTTCACCTTCACGCCACCTTTGCGTTTGGGCGGCTCTTCGACCTTGATGAGCGTCACTCTTGAAGTCAGGTCCACACCCATTTCCGCTGAAGCTTTTTTGGCAATCGGCTTGGCGCGCGCCTTCATGATGTTGGGCAGCGATGCATAGCGCGGTTCATTAAGACGCAGGTCGGTTGTGATGACGACGGGCAGTTTCAGCTTTACCGTCATGAGTCCACCGTCGATCTCGCGGGTCACGCTCGCATACCCGTCGGCAATCTCTACTTTCGAGGCAAAAGTCCCCTGCCCCCAGCCAAGCAGCGCCGCCAGCATCTGGCCGGTCTGATTGGCATCGTCGTCGATGGCCTGCTTGCCGGTAATGACAATGTCGGGTTTTTCTTCCTCCACGATCACCCGAAGCAGCTTTGCTGCGCCCAGCGATTGCAAATCGCCAACATGTTCAATATGAATGCCGCGATCAGCGCCAACCGCAAGAGCCGTGCGAATGGTTTCCGCCACCGTATCGCCACCGATAGAGACGACGACGACTTCCGTCGCAATGCCTTTTTCCTTGAGTCGCACCGCTTCCTCGACGGCGATTTCGTCGAACGGGTTCATCGACATTTTGACGCCCGCAGTCTCGACGCCGGAGCCATCGGCTTTGACGCGGATTTTAACGTTGTAATCCACAACGCGTTTTACGGGGACCAGAATTTTCATGAGCCCCAGTATAGCATGAGAGTACTAATTTACTTTGAAGATTTTTTGATCTTGGGTGCGGAACCGCGATTGATACCCGGTTTCCAGAGCACATCCTTCTTGCCTTTGGCATTGAGAAAGCGCGCCATTACAAAGAGATGATCGGAAAGGCGATTTAAATATTGCAATGCAACAAAATTAATGGGCTCCATGGCGGACAGCTCACAGACGAGCCGCTCCGCGCGCCGGACAGTCGTGCGTGCAAGATGCAAAAACGCAGACGCTTTCTTTCCTCCCGGCAGCACAAAGGAATCAAGAGGCGCCAGTTGTGCATTCATAGTATCTATTTCACGCTCCAGACGCACCACCTGCAGCGGTGTCATGCGCAGGGCCTTGCTGAACTTAGGCGTAAGCGGTGTGGAAAGATCGGCCCCCAGGTCAAACAGATCCTGCTGAATACGCCCCAGCATGTCGTCCGTTTCACCTTTTGTGTAAAGCCGCGCAATCCCGATAGCGGCATTCGTCTCATCGACCGTGCCATAGGATTCGACGCGTAGATCATATTTGGCACGTCGCTCGCCGCCGGTCAGCGACGTCATGCCTTTGTCACCGCCACGGGTGTATATTTTAGTGAGCCTGACCATCATTACCCCCATTGCCGTCTTTCGGAGGCAATTTTTCTTTTACGGTGTAGGAGACGAGTTGATCGTTAGCATCGAACGTAAAGTGGATATGCACCGTTCCGATGACAAGATAGTTCTTCGGTGAATGCTCGATAATGCCTTCGATGCCGGATCCGCCGCCGGTATATGCGATATGGTTTGCGTTCAGGAAATTGATCACCTGGAACGAATGGGCATGCTCGGGAATTCCTGTCTTGAGCATGCTTTCCAGATGCTCCTCCGCCGGCGTAGCCATCGCCGTCGCTGGAATCATAAGCGTCAGCAGAAACGCAAACAGTTTTCTCATGACTTACCCATCATGAACAATATGGCAATCATCAGCAGCGTCAGCGCCTGAAAACCCACTCGAGCCACCATCAGCTTGTTGCCGTACTTGGCATTGAGCTTACCGCCGATCATCATGAGGCTGACGCCCGCCACCAATACAGCAAGCGTCGCAAGCATCAGCACCAGTACGATGATATGTTTGACATCCATGCAGGGATTCTATCAGCAGGGGCTGCAAATGCAAGAATGGCTCGAATGGGAAACATCTAGAAAAAAATAAACAGTGCGTAAAGTATGCCCGCCTGCGAGGCAAGCCCCAGAAGCAGCTTCAGGCGATGGGTATGTTTGGCAAAAAACACCATGCACAGCACGCACCAGAGATAAAGCGCTATGAAGCATAATGCCCGTGTCCCAAGCGCCACCCCGAAAATACGGTGGGTAAGGAAAATCCCGGCGACGGCTATGCCTATGCTGGCTCCCAGTATGGCGCCAAGCACCGCATCTGCGGGTGCGCTCCAAAGCTTGCTGAGATAGTGAAACAACGCCACGGCCATGAGCGCCACCAAGACGATGATGGCCTCATCTCTCCACAACAACACTACATGTTCCAGAGCACCCATAGCATGTCAGAGCATAGCATTGTCGGCCCGTAAAATCCAGAACCCAATGGTTAATGCTATGATTTTAGACAATTTTTATAAAGTCAGCCTGCTTTGAGCTGATCCGGTTCCTCAAGCACATACAGGCGGCTGCAATAGGGGCACTGTATCTTGTGTGACTGCTTGTCGATATGCAGGAACACGCGTGGATGACCGAGCGGACCCGCTTCGCCGTCACAGGCCACTTCCACCTTGTTCGTCTTGATGATCTCAAACGGCTTCATAGATCTCCTTGGGTGCGTCCCGATGGCTTAGCGCAATTAATTGTTAAATACAAAGGGGCTTTTGGCAGAATCTTCACCGCCGGGCATGGTGATGCCACCATTGGAAACAGAGGAACTGTCCACAGGTCCGGCATGGACTATGCGGACCGTCGGTTGGAACTGTCCTTTAGTGGTGACCGTTCCGTCCGCACGGACTTTAACTATCTGCGCGCCGTGGCTCACTTCTTCGCCGCTGCTCGCTACCGAGACGCCGTCAGGAGCAATCGCGCTTCTTTCTGCGATTCTGGCCGGCTGCTGTTCATTTTTTACCGGATGGATGACGAAATCATCCTCGAGATTTGCCTGATGCGTCGCAGCAGGCTGTGAGCCGTAGTCGGGCCGAACGACAATCACGCCATTTTCGCGGATGGTGTCGTGTTCGGTATTGCGTGCAACAGAAATGTCATGCATGCGCACTGCGTGATAGGGCGTGCGGGCCCGAAGCGGCGAATTGCCCGCGGATGCAGAGAGGATAGGTTTTCCCGCGCGGGCGTCCGCCACCTTGTTGATGATACGGCTCCACGCGCCGTAGACCAAGCGAGCATACTGCTCGCCGTACATAGGCGTATGCGAATGGTAATCGGCAGTGGCCTTGTGCCAGGAGCCTTCCTCCTGGAAGTTCTGCTTGAGGAACTGCGCCGCATAACCCACGTTATACGCGGGATCGAACGCCTGATCGAGACTGGCGAAAGCGCGCGGATGATGCTGCAGGTTCACCTGCATGCAACCGACATCGATGCTCGCGAAGCCGCGCGCCTGAAACGACCGCACCGCTTCGATGGCTTCTTCCTTCGTATCGTAGAAATGACCCATGCCTTCGACATTGATGGTCCATGGCCACGGGAGATTGAGGCCCAGCGCCCGATGGTAACGGCCGGATTCGGTGGAAGCGATGGCCGCCAGCAGATGCTCGGGGATGCCGTATTGGCGCTCGTGACGAGGCAAATAGCGCGTGCAAAGCTTGGCGCCTTCGACCAACGTATCGTCATCATTTTTAATTGCCTGAGCGGAAAAAGCGCAAAGCCCAAGCGTCGCCGCAGCAATGGCGGCAAGCAACGGCATTGTTTTCCGGTGTGCGCTGTGTCCCATATATTGCCTTAAACTATAGTCCTAAAATGCCCGGGCCGCAAGTAAGGATAGGGAATTTTGGCTGACAGCTTATCCTCTTAGAACCCCAAGTCTTTCAATCGCTTCCGGTATTTATAACAGGTCGCATCTACTTCATGAATTTCTTCGCCGAGACATCGGCACCTGACGGCAGAGGGCGCCTGGGATCATCTATCCAGGAGAGAATGTCGCGCACCGGCACATCGCCATGCAGATCGCGCAGCAGCATGTGATAGCCCAACGGATAGTAGGCACCCACCGTCCCTTGAGGCGCCATGCGCAACCCCTTCTGGATAGGTTCGGGTGGGATGACCTGATCATGCGCGCCGTAAAGCAGCAGCATGGGCATCGGCACTTTGCCGATATTGGCATAACCTTTATCCATGAGCTGCACGAGTCCCCATACTGCGTCCACGCGTGTAGCCTTGATGACAAGCGGATCGGTGCTGAAGGCGCGCAGCATGTCGATATTGTCGGAGGCCAGAATGTGCAGATCCTCCCCGGTCATCAATTTGCTGGGTACTGTATGGGCGAACACCCAGAGCGATGCACGGAATATCGGATTCATCGTCGAGCCGCCCCAGATGGCAGGAGCGCTTAAGATCAACCCGTCGATCTTCGGAAAGCCGGGCCATGTGGCAGCGGCAACTGCCACCGCGCCGCCCATGCTTTCGCCCATCAGGTATATCGGCGTATTCGGATAGCGGTGGCGCACGGCAATCACCATGTCCGCCGCATCATGCACCAGATTGTTCTCTCCCGCCCAGATACCCGTGGACGGTGCGGAGCCGAATCCGCGCTGATCGTAGGCAATGAGCGCCACCCCGTGCAAGCGCATATATTCGCCGGGCATCTCGAAACCATGGCTGTAGTCGTTGAATCCATGCAGCGCGATAACCACAGCTTTGGTCTGCTCTTCAGGCAGCCATGCACGGAAAGGAAGCTGCACACCGTCAGAGGTGACAAGCGCGGGTCCCATCAGCTCCGGTACACCGGCAATCGGGGCATGAGGCTGGGACTGCGGCGTAGCGCAGGCCGTACCCAATAATAGTAACAGACAACTAAAAAGACGCTTCATCACTTTAGAATCTAAAAAAACAAGTCGCGGCTTTGTAATATGTCCGCCCTTCCCATGCAAGCTAAGGTTATGCTGCGGTGCAGCGTAGAATTTTATTATAAGGGGCGGAACGCCCCCTTACTTATTAAATCAGACCACTCCCATCGTCCTTGGCAGATGTGCATCCCGGTAGACATAAGCGTTCTGCATAAGACCGAATCCCATGAGCATCGAGATCATGATACTGCCGCCATAAGATAATAGCGGCAACGGCACCCCCACCACGGGAATGAGCCCCATCACCATCATCATGTTGATGATGATATGGATAAAGAGCATTGCCGAGACACCGACGGAGAGCAAGCTGCCGAACAGGTGACGGCAGCGCAGCGCAATCGCTATGCCGTAGCCAATGAGGATCATATAAAGCATCAGCACGAAGCAGCAGCCCACGAACCCGAACTCTTCGGCAATCATGGTGAAGATGAAGTCGGTGTGCTTCTCGGGCAGGAAATCGAGCTGGCTTTGCGATCCTTGCAGGAAGCCCTTGCCGAAAAAGCCGCCGGAGCCGATGGCGATTATCGACTGCATGATGTTATAGCCTGCTCCCAGAGGATCGTCTTCGGGGTGCAGGAAAGTGAGCACGCGCTGCTTCTGGTAATCGTGCAGGAAATGCCAGCCCACGGGCGCCGCCGCACAAATACATGCGAGAATGATGAGGAAATAACGCGCCCGGACGCCTGCCATAAAGCACAGGATGGAACCTACGGTGATGAGGATGGTCGCGGTCCCGAGATTCGGCTGGCGCAGAATGAAGGCAGCGGGAATCATGACAATGAGAATTGGCGGCACCAGCAACAGCATCCGGTTGACGTCCTGCGCGCGCACCGTGTGATAGTAACGTGCAAGCGCCAGAATAACTGCGAGCTTCATCAACTCGGAAGGCTGAAGATTCACGCCTCCCACATCCACCCAGCGCTTGGCGCCCTTGCCGATGAAGCCGGCCACCTCGATGCCGATAAGCAGCACCAGGCAGAGGCCGTAAATGATGTAAGCGTAGCGCAGCAGAATACCCGAAGGCGTCACTGCGATCCCCAGCATCAGCACAAATGCAAAAGCAAAGCGCAGCATCTGCCGAGTGGCCCAGGGAGAAAAACTGCCTCCCGCTGCCGAAAACATCATAGCAAAGCCTACCAGCGCCATGATGCTCATACACAGCACCAGCAGCCAGTTGATCTGAAGGAACCTGCTAGAAAAAGATGCGCGTGCGTCAGCGGCCATTGAGCGCTCCATCCTGTGGTATCGGAGTGGTTACAGTACTGGCATCCGCGGGAGTGCGGCACTGCACATTGACAATATAACTTTTGGCGTTGTCCTCGATATAACTGTCGGCATAGAGCAGGCTGGAACCCAGCCATTCGGTGAATATGCCGTGATCGAACAGGAACTGCTTGAGCGTGGCGAGGCTGATGACTATGCCCACGTGTTTCTCCGAAATCTTCTCCTGCGTGTTGGCGTTGACCATGTACATGATGCTCTTGGCCACCACGACGCCTATTACATTGCCGCTGGTGTCGAATACCGGCCCGCCGGAATTACCATGCTCGACCACGTCGGTGATATAAAACCTGCCCTCAGAGCCTACCACTTCATGCATGTCCTCTATCTGCGCCGTGGCCACGCTATATACGCCGTGTGCCCCGGCCTCGCCCGGATAACCCATCAGGAGCACCTTGTCGCCGACCTTCAGGTTCTCGATGTTAAAGCGCAGAGGCGCAAACTGTTTGGGCGAATCCTTCGTCTCGATGAGCGCCAGATCATTCGTCTCGTCGAGCACCTTCACTGCCGCCTGCTGTTCCGATACCGCCCCTTTGACATAGACCTGCATGCAGCCCTTGACCACATGCGCGTTCGTTATCACATACTGCCGGTTGACGAAGAACCCTGTCCCCGACATGACATGAAAATAATGAATAATCTGTTCCGCTCCTGCCATCGTCGGCAGAAACATGAGCAATGTCACCGTATAAAAAATCTTTCGCATCAATCTATCTGATCATCATCCTGAGGTTTGGGTACTTCCGGCAGAGGCGGCCCTTCCTCGCCCGCATCTATCGACTGAATCTTAAGCAGTATGTCGCTGACGATGGGCGCCGCTGCTGCCGCACCGCCACCACCATGCTCGACGATGACAGCCGCCGCGTATTTGGGCGCCGCAACGGGGGCGAATCCCACGAACCATGCGTGATAGCGTTGTTCCCACGGGATGTGCTCCTGTACGATGCCGTGGGCCACGAGCTTCTTGAACTGCGACGTGCCGGTCTTGCCCGCCATCAGGAAACGCTCGTCCTTGATGCGATGGGCGTAGGCCGTGCCGCCCTGCACATTGCATACGGCATTCATGCCTTCATGCACCGCATTGATGTGATCCTGCGAAATACCCAGCGATGCGAAATCAGGAACCTTGTCGTCCGCCACGAGGCGAGGCTTGACCATGAAGCCGCCGTTGGCGATGCGTGCCGTCATGACCGCCAGCTGTATCGGCGTGCTGATGATATAGCCCTGCCCGATGCCGACGCTTATCGTATCGCCGCCCATCCACGCTCCCGCCCCTCGCCCGCGCTTCCAGTTGTCGTCGGGCACGATGCCGTTTTTCTCGCCGGTCAGTCCCAGCCCCGTCGATTTCCCGAGTCCCAGCTTGCGCGCCATATCGGCGATGTTGTCGATGCCCAAGCGTTCGGCCATCGTATAGAAATAGACGTCACAAGACTGCTGTATCGCCTCGCGCATGCTGACCGTACCGTGCCCGCTCGTCTTCCAGCAGGTGAAGTTATGGTTGCCGTACATGAAATGGCCATTGCAGAACACGGTCGCCAAGGGCGAGACCACTTTCGCATCAAGTGCGGCAAGCGCCATGGAAAGCTTGAAGGTCGAGCCCGGCGGATACTGCCCGGAAAGTGCCTTGTTCATCAGCGGCACGCGTGGATTGGCCTGTAGTTCCCCCCAGTATTTGGACGTGATGCCTTTGCTGAAACTGTTCGGGTCGTAAGCAGGCATGGAGGCAAGCGCCAGCACGTCGCCGTTATGCACGTTCATCACCACGGCGGCAGCGCTTTCCGATCCCAGCCTGGCGGAGGCGTATTCCTGAAGTTTGTAGTCAATGGTAAGACGTATATCCTTACCCGCCTTGCCTTCCTTCCGGCCCAGCTCGCGCACGCCCAGGCCATGGACGTTTACTTCCGTCTGGCGCGTGCCGGAGACGCCCTGCAGATCATGCTCCAGCATTTCTTCCACCCCGGTTTTGCCGATTTTAAAATCCGGCAGCCGCGAGAGTTTCTGCAAATCGTCCTTGTCGTTCGTCTTGTTCTTGTCAACCGCTGAGACATAGCCCAGAAGATGCGCCGCCTTATCGGCCAAGGGATAGAAACGCACCTGCCCGATATCGACATATACTTCCGGATAGTTGAGCTTATAGAACTCAAACTGCGCCAGTTCATCCCAGGTGAGATGCTCCTTAAGCATGGCCGGTGGCGGATAGCGCGTCGAGCGTATGTCGTCCAGTACTTGATTTACGCGATCTTCGTTGAGCGCGATCACGGTGGTAAGCGACTTGAGCACATCCGCCGGATCGCTTGCGGTTTCCGGGTCAAGGTAAAGGCGGAAATTTTTCTGGTTGCTGGCGAGCCCCACTCCTTTGCGATCCAGGATCAGCCCGCGCACTGGCGCAACGAGCGATACTTTTACGCGATTGCCTTCAGCGAGATTCTTGTATTCGGCAGCACGCAGGAACTGCAGGTAATAGAGCTTACCCAGAAGGACGCTCATCGCCGCAACGTTCGCCGCACCGAAAACGATGGCACGACGGGTGAACAGTCTTTTGGGCGTGAGGGTTTTTGTCATGAGTCCATCATCGCCCGATAGATGCGCGTAAATATCAGGTGCATCGGCGGATAGGCGAGGCAGGTCGCGACCCACTGCAGGAAATGCCCGGCCAACGGCAACATCCGCCCCAACGAAATGCTCATGATAAGCCACTCCGTCATTACGGCCACCAGCGAGAGCGAAATAAAGCCCAGCCACAACGTGCCGAACAGCGTCTTGCCGAAATTATTGCGCTCCCAAGTGAGCACCAGCGCGAAGCCCAGATTGATCGTCGAGGATACGCCCATTGTCGTGCCCGTAAGCGTGTCTTCCAGCAACCCCAGCGCAAAGAGAAACAGGTACGGCAACGTCCCGGGAGTGAAAGTGCCCCAGTAATATATGCTGATCAGCGCAAATATCGGCATTATCTGGGCCGCGCCCGGAATGCGCAGCGGCACGGCTGCAAACATTACCAACAGGACGGTAATCACCGCCGGAGTAACGCGGAGCGAGAGATGTTCCAGCCGTTGCCTGAAAGACTGCATGTAACCTAAAACCCCTTTTTGAAGGAATATATAACATCCGCCGCGCATTCCTTCAAACGGGCACTTTATAAATAGTCACCCGCGAAGGCTTGCATCCGTCACCCCGTGACTGCTATAACCCACTCCACAGGAGAAAATGCCATGTGCCAATACCTCATCAAGATTAAAGAGCGCCTTGATCCTCTCAAACAGTTCGCGGAACAAACGCTGTTTCCGATCGTATTGCTGGCACTGCGCTTTGCCGTCGCCTATCCGTTTTTCAAATCCGGCAGGCTGAAGCTGGGCTATGTGCTCAACGATCAGCTGGACTCGCTTTATTTCCTGTTTGAAGATTACAAGGTGCCGCTGCTGCCTACCCATGTTGCGGCATGGATGGGTATGTGCGGCGAACTGGGACTCTCGACGCTGCTCGCATTAGGCCTCTTTGGCCGCTTCGGCGCATTGGGCCTCATTGTAATGTCCGGAGTGATTTTCAATACAGACGGCAATCCCATGGCCGTGTACTGGGCGCTTATCTGCGCCGTTATCGCTGTCACCGGTCCCGGCAAATGGTCACTCGATGCACTCATCTGGTGTAAAAAAACAAAGGAGACGCCCCATGAAGCCTGATGCCATTCTCAAAGCATCCTCGATGCCGCTGGCCTGCCCCAGCTACCCGCGCGGACCCTACCGTTTCGTCAATCGCGAATATTTCACCATCACCTATGAGTCCGACCCAGACGCCATTCGCGAAGCCCTTCCGGAACCGCTGGAGCCCGAAGGCAACAATACCGTGCTCTATGAATTCATCCGCATGCCGGACAGTTCCGGCTTCGGCGATTACACCGAAAGCGGCATCGTCATCCCGGCGAAATACAAGGGCGAATCGGTCAACTTCACCGCGCAGATGTATCTTGATGACGAACCGCCCATCTCCGGCGGGCGCGAAGTCTGGGGCTTCCCGAAGAAACTCGGCAACCCGACGCTATCCATCGCGCACGACACATTGACCGGTAAGCTTGAATATGCAGGCGAGCGCGTGGCACTGGGCACGATGGGATATAAGCAGCAGAACCTGCTTATTGATCCCAAAACCGGCCAATCGCACGCGGAAGACATCATTAAGAAAATTACCAAGACGCAGGTGAACCTGAAACTCATCCCGCACGTGGACGGTACACCCGCGATTGCGCAACTCGTGGCTTATAATATGTGCGATGCGACGATCAAAGGCGCGTGGAGCGGCCCTGCAAGGCTACATCTGGTGCCGCACGTCAATGCGCCGGTGGCGGACCTGCCAGTGCGCAAGATAGTGGGCGGCGCGCACTTTATTGCCGACATCACCCTGCCCTACGGCCGTGTGCTGCATGATTATTTGAAATAGAGCCTCCTGACAATGCTTCTTTAAGCCCAGGATGTCCGCTCCGTTAGGTTTTGCTGGAAGACGAACCGGAAAGAAGTGCCTTTTCCTCTTCTTCCCGTTTGATGAGTTTTGCCCAATCGGAATAACCCGGCGCCCTTTCATAAGGAGTGGAAATATATCCTCTCTTCATCGCGCTTTCATATGCTGCCCGTACGAGCCTCGCGAAACGGCGCTCCGTTCTATCCAATCGATGATCAAATGTCTCTGCTGCAATGTTTGCGAGCTTATAAACATATTTGTCTACTTCGTTCTGGGGATGAGGCAGATTTTTTTCGCGTGCCACCTGATCGAGTGCAAGAACGGTTTCCGCATCGGGAATCATAGGGGAAAACATTGCATTATTGGCAAGGCTTTTTAAAAGAAGCTGGGGATCTTTGTGAAACTCTCGTTCCATCGAATCCAGTTGCTGCTGCAGCATTTTGCGCGGCTTTTCAACACCCTCGGAAGTCATTAGGCTGTATAGTTGGTCGAATGTCTCCCGCGTAAGCTGCGGTGGTTCATCTTTCCAGATTTCATGCCGGAAAATTTCAATAACCAGCTCACTTTCCCATTTCTTCATGGGAAGAATGGGAATGATTGGACTGTCCGCAAGAGCGTGCTCTACAGGTGTTTTTTTCCTGAACCATTTCATAATCGCTTGACCTTTCTTATCCCTGTCATCCGTTACATATACAATTAGAAATCGCTTACAAAGCCGTACCGCCGTTTATTACTCCCTGCTTGCCGTCTTTATCACGTGTCCAGTTCGGCTCATGCGGCATCTGGATTTTTTTCGGGTTCAGATATCCTTTGGCGCACGCACGTTCCATCATCTTCGTCAGCTTCCCGACATAGATACGCTCTTCTATGCTAAGGTCTTCTGTGGCGACAGGTGCGGCCTTTCCCAAGTTGGCGAACATGCGGCGCATGGCATCCACATCGTTATCCATAAGATGGTACTGCTGCGCATCTGCATACATATTCTTCGCATAATTATAATCCATGAGCTTGGCTGCAACGGCTTTTGCGGCCGCATCCTGCTGCTCTTCGGTCGCAGCACTCCATTCCTCTATCTTCTTCTGCAGGTGCGCCTGCGGATCTACGCCATGATGGCGGAGGGACTCATAGAATGCATCAAACTCTCCACGGTTTGTGGGCTCGAGAAACGCCGCCTTAAACGCCTGCTGGACGTATTGCATCGGATCTCGGGTTGCCCCGTTTTCCATGGAAGAAAGCGTTTCGAATTCCTGGGTTTCTTTTGCGTCCATTGCCTAGTTTTCCTTTGTTTCCATAATGCGCGCGAAGACGCGAACCTACAGTATAGAACTGTTATGGTAAACAAAGGTTAACTGTAGTTATGTTATTGATAAAAATCAGGCTTTTTCGACAAAATCCGCTTTCACTTTCTTGATATTGGTTTTTTCAAACGCAATCTCAAGCGTGTCGCCGTTTTTGCGCAGCACAACACCATAGCCAAACTTGACGTGGAAGATGCGGGTGCCTTGTGCATACGGATCCACGGGTGCTGCCACTGGCTGTGCACGGGCAGAAGATACGCTCCCCAGAAATGCACCCCTGCTGCCGGAGCTTTGCTGGCTCATGCCACCCGCCATCATTTCGATATGCGCGACAGGCAGTTCATTGACAAAGCGCGAAGGGATGCTCGACTGCCATTGGTTATAGATGCGTCTGCTCCCGGCAAAACTGACGGTCGCCGATTTGCGCGCGCGCGTGAGGCCGACATAGGCAAGGCGGCGCTCCTCTTCGAGCCCTTCGCCGCCTTTTTCATCCAAAGCACGCTGGTGCGGAAACACGCCTTCTTCCCAGCCGGGAAGAAAAACATGATCGAATTCAAGGCCTTTGGCGGCATGCAATGTCATCAGGCTCACCATGTCGGCGTTGTTGCTCTCGGCCATATCGACCACAAGCCCTACATGCTCCAGGAAACCTGTGAGGCTTTCAAAGTCGCCCATCGCGCGCACAAGTTCTTTCAGGTTTTCAAGACGGCCCTGCGCATCCGGCGAGGTTTCGGCCTGCCACATCGCACGGTAGCCAGACTCTTCCAGCATCGCATCGGTGATTTCGCCGATGGTCTGAGTGCCGATGAGCGCACGCCATTTGTCAAACGCGGCCAGCAGCGTGTTCAATGAATTACCGAGCTTGCCCTTGAACATGTTTGCATCGAGCAGCTCGCGCGTGGCCCTTACCATGGACGTGTTGCGCGCGCGCGCGGTGGTATGGATGAGCTCCAGCGTCGCCGTTCCGATGCCGCGGCGCGGCGTGTTGATGATGCGCTCGAACGCAAGGTCGTCGTCGGGCTGCGAGATGACGCGAAGATAGGCAACCGCATCGCGGATCTCCTGTCGTTCATAGAAACGCAAGCCGCCGATGACGCGGTAGCCGACGCCGAGCGTCAGGAACCGCTCCTCGAACGCACGCGTCTGGAATCCCGCGCGTACCAGCACCGCCATTTCATTTAAAGTGCTGCCACGATGCTGGAGCATTTCGACCTCTTCACCTACGAAGCGCGCTTCTTCGTCACCATCCCATAAGCTGCGCACACGCACCTGCTCGCCCGCTTCGTCCTCCGTCCAGAGCGTCTTACCGAGACGTCCGGCATTATGCGCGATAAGCCCGGAAGCGGCGGCCAGTATATGTCCCGTCGAGCGATAATTGCGCTCGAGGCGAATGACGGTCGCGCCGGGAAAGTCATGCTCGAACTTGAGGATGTTGCCAACCTTCGCGCCGCGCCAGCCATAGATGGACTGATCGTCGTCGCCGACGCAGCAGATGTTCTTATGGCCCGACGCCAGCAGCCGCAGCCACAGGTACTGCGCAACATTGGTATCCTGATACTCGTCGACGAGAATGTATTTAAAGCGCTGCGAAATCTCTTTGTGGATCTCAGGCTGCTGCGTGAATAGCGTCAGGTTATGCAGCAGCAGATCGCCAAAATCCATCGCGTTGAGTGTTTTCAACCGTTCCTGATAGGCCTTGTAAATGGCAAGTGCCCGTGCACCCGCGCCATGGCCTGCATCCTCCGCGCTCACTTTTTCCGGCACCAGCCCCTGATCCTTCCAGCCCTGGATGATGGAAAGGATGAGCTTGGGTGGATTTTGCTTGTCGTCAATATTGCGCTCCGACAGCAATTGCTTGATGAGGCGCAGCTGATCGTCGGCATCCAGGATCGTGAAGCTCGACGTGAAGCCCAGCCGCTCGGCATGCTGGCGCATGATCTTCGCACCGATGGAATGAAACGTCCCCAGCCACGTGAGCGACGAACGCTGTCCTTGCTCCATCGCTCGCTCGCCGTGCAGCAGCGTCTCGATACGCGAACCCATCTCGCGCGCGGCCTTGTTGGTGAAGGTCACGGCCAGAATCTGCCCCGGCCACGCCATGCGCTGCATGAGTATATGCGCGATGCGCGAGGTGAGCACCCGGGTCTTGCCGGTGCCAGCACCCGCCAGCACCAGCACGGCGCCGTCGGTCGCCTGCACGGCGGCTGCCTGCTCGGGATTTAAATTAGCGATATAGGGGGGTAGCTGTTCGGCCACGGATTCTGCGGTGTTTGACATCATGGAACCAGTCTAACACGCCAGAACGAGGGCTCAAGAAAAATACAGTACTGCCGCCAGCTACGTTTGCTGTTGCACGAGAAAAGCGGATTTACGATTCAGCTCACGCGCCATGACCATGCCCAACTCCTTAGGATTCATAGAGGCAAGCATGCCAGTGCTTATCCTGAGTTCCGTACCAGTGGACTTGGCGTCCGACACATCGGAGACAAAAACCACCAGCTTGGGAACCTCCCATAACTTCATTTCCTTGGCAACGTTCTGCATCTTCGCATTGAGCGCCTCATATTCTTCTTTGGAAATGGGGCAATCCTGATTTTCCGTCAACATAATGTATCTCCTTTATGGTGTTTGGTTATGTGATGAATTTGCCTTCCGGCATGGTTTTATGTATCGGCAGGTAATTGCCTTGCGCCTGTTTCTGCCCGCTCGCGGCATATTCGGCGAGCGCCTTGCGCATCTGGGGCAGCATAGCATGTTCTTTTTCCTGCCCGCTCCCCAGCGCCATATCGGTGAGCGTCTTCATGTCGTACCCGACCTGCTCGTCACGCACGAGTGGAATTTCCGTGAGCAGTTTCCGCCCCAGGACCTTGGCTTCTTCCAATGCACGTGCAGTCCCCTGATCAGGGGGAATTTTGGCCGCCGCCTCCATAAGACGCTTTATATGATCCGGCGCATCCTTTACATCCTTCACACCCGCCGCTTCCAGCAGTTGCGTTAAATAGCCAGGCACGCTCTTCACATCCGTTGCATCCGCCAGCCCGCGCGCTTGGGTTTCAATGGCATTGAGTTTATCCGTCCATTGTGCTCTTTCCCTGAGCGCGGGCGTATCCGCCGTCGCGGCAACATTGCGTATAAATGCAGTCCGGTCCTCGCCTTCAAGATGGGGATGGTCATCTGCGAACTTATTCAACCGCGCCTTGGCGTCGTCGACCATGTGCTTGCGTTCTTCATCGGAAGCCTTTTTGAAATGTTTGAGCAGCCGTTTGGAGGTAAGGCCGTCGGCAAGCTGCACGATCTGCTCATCCGTATAGCTGGCATACACTTTGTCGAATTTGCTCAGCATGGAGATGGAGGCATCCGGGTCGCCCCATTTGCGCAGCGCTATCTCTTCGGCCGAAGTCTCCCGCTCCAATAGAGTCATTTTGCTTTCTTTTCCACTGAGGAAATTCTCCCTATGGCCCAACTCATGCGCGATCATTGCGTTCAGCTCACGCGGCGTGAACAGCTTCAGGGCCGATGCGGGAATGTAAATTATATCCGTCCTGCCTTCCGGACCGTTATGCCCGTAATAATTGGCAGCCGGATCGATGCTGTCGGTGACCACCAAGATGGGGGCGTTCTTCATTCCCATTTTCTCGGCAACCATCTTCACGCGCACTTTCAGTGCTTCGCGTTCTTCCTTGGAAATGGGATGATGTTTATCGATATGGTCGTTGTCAGACACGTAGAATGCCTCTTTAGGTCTGTGAAAATTATCCGATGAATTTGCCTTCCGGCACTGTCTTGTTCATTGGCAAATAGTTGCCTTCGGCCTGATTCTGATTGATCTTGAAATCGGCAAGCGCCTTCTGCATCTGGGGACTCAAGCCCACATGATCCTTTTGCTGCACGGCAGCGGCGCGTATGGCGTCGATTCGCTCCTGCAGGGGAGGATATTGGTTGTCGTGCTCACGCTTCTTCATATAGTCGCGCGCACCGGTCACCAGCTTAGACTTGTCCTCGTCCGACGCCTTGTCATATTCGCGCAGATTAGTTTTATTGCCGGAGATATTTGCGATTTCGACGAATTCCCGATCGGTAAACGGAGGATTAGGTTCACTGTACGTACGCGGATACATATAGAAATGCGCTTTCCTGAGCAGTTCGCTCTTTTCCGCTTCTGGCGCTTTGTCGTATTTCTCCGCAGACGTTCTATTGCCCCACTCGTTCGCCATCTCGATGAATTCCCGATCGGTGGGCGCAGGATGGGGCTCGCTTGAAAGCGGATACATGAAAACATGGGCTTTCCTTGTCAGCGCTTTCTTTTCCTCGTCCGATGCCTTGTCGTATTTGCGCAGATTGGTTTTATTGCCAAACTGGTGCGCATATTCGACATATTCCCGATCGGTGAATTTCTTATCATGATTCTTCTGGATCGCGGAAATCAGGGCTTCGGGATCGCCCCATACCTTCACGCTCGTCGCATCGGCAAACGCCTCCCCTTCCCGTTTAGTCATTTTCCGCATGCTGTTGTCCCAGAAACTCTTCCTATGCGCCATTTCATGAGCAATAAAGGCATTGAGTTCACGCGATGTCAGATCCGTGACCGCTGCGGTATTGATGATGAGCAGTTCATCGCCGCGGCTGCCGGCGGTATACTGTGCGTTTATATCGGGCGATTCGCGGAAATAAATCCCGAGTGGGTGCTTCATGCCGAACTTGGCTGCAATGAGTTTCACATTCGCGCGGACAATGTCCTTCTGCTCATCGGTCAAGGGCGGACGGGTATCGGTGTCGGGCGGAGCCATGAGAATTCCTACGTCATGGTAATGGTTTTGCCTTGCGGCAGTGTCTTATTCATCGGCAGGTAATTGCCCTGCGCCTGCCCGCCTGCAGCATACTCGGCCAATGCCTTCTGCATCTGCGGATGTAGCGACGCACGATCCTTTTGCGCAAGCGGCAGCAACGCATCGATGTCTTTTATGTCATGCCCCGCCTGACCGTTACGCACGAGAGGAATTTCCGCAAGCAGCTTCTCTCCCAGCGCTTTGGCCTGCTCAGCCGTAAGTTCCAGCTTCTCGCCGTCTCTGCCCGCCATCTTGAGCAGCCTGGCAAGATTCACCTGAATGGATTGCGCAGTAGCCTTCGGATTCACGAGTCCCGTGGCAGCCTCCTGCATCATGTCGAGTTCGACGGCTTTGATGTGGGCATCGCGCTCTATGGGGTCGGGGTAGAGATGTTTTTTACCTTTATTGAAATCGTCGAAATGCAGCCTTATCTCGTGAAGCATATCAAGCCTGCCTTTATCATCGGCAGCGTCATATTTCTGTAGGGCGGCCTGCTCTTCTGTTTTTAGTTTTTCCACTCTCTTATTGTCAGTGCCTGCAGCATCTTTCAATATATCGTAGTAAACGTTGATATAATCGCGCGGTTGCGGGAGATTGTTGTTATACTCCTCCGATTTCCTAAGCGCCTCACGCAAGGCTTCCGGGTCTCCCCATGCGCGGATGGAGCGATCATCCGCCGAAATTTCTTCTTTATCAGACCCTCCCACGTGACGATTACGCTTATGCGCAAAATCATCCTTATGGAACATTTCATGCGCTATGAGTGCGTTCTGCTGGCGTTGCGTAAGTGCGTCAACAAACGCTCGTGTCACCTCCATCTCATCGGGTGCGTCCTTGGAGCGTGAATAATCGGTATGCCATCTCGCCCAGATAAGCGGATTGTCGGAAATCACCACGTTCTTGACGTTTTCAACACCTATCGTCTCTGCAATCTTTGCCACACGCGCATTGAGATCGTCTTGCTGCGATCCGGCAAGGAACGTGGAGATAGGTTCTACGATTTCAGGCGGCATAAATACGCTAAAATGGGTGCTTACCCATCAAGTGTAACGGACAATCGTTAACGTTTACATACCGGATTTATTAAGTTTTGGTGACGTAATTGTTTTAATAACAATATAAAACAATCGGATAAAACTAAATCCCGCCACTCTTAAGTGTCACAACCCGGTCCATGCGTTTTGCCAGATCGAGGTTGTGGGTGGCAACAAGGGCAGAAAGTCCCTGTGATTTTGCCAGTTGCATGAACATAGAAAATACGGATTCCGACGTTGCATGATCGAGATTGCCGGTCGGTTCATCGGCCAGAATCAACGAAGGGTTGCTCACCAATGCGCGCGCTATGGCGACGCGTTGCTGCTCGCCACCGGAGAGCGCCGCCGGACGATGCGAGACGCGTGCCGAGAGACCAAGCGTCGCCAGCATTTCATCTGCACGCTTCACCGCCTTATCATAGGGCACGCCCGCGATCATCTGCGGCACGGCGATGTTCTCACGCGCCGAGAACTCGGGCAACAGGTGATGGAACTGATAGACGAAACCCAGATGCTTGAGACGCAGGCGCGTGCGCTCATTGTCGTTCGCCTTGGAAGCATTGACGCCCGCAATAATCACGTCACCGCTCGTGGGAGTGTCGAGCAGCCCGGCTACCTGCAACAGGGTGCTTTTGCCCGAGCCAGATTCACCCACCAGCGCTACGATCTCACCACGTTTGATCGTGAGGTCGATGCCCCCCAGCACCTGCAGTGTTTCACCGCCCTGGATGAAGGAACGCGTGAGGGCGCGAAGCTCGAGGACCTTCTCACTCATATCTCAACGCCTCCGCCGGATCGAGTTTAGCGGCCCTGCGCGCGGGATACAACGTAGCAAGAAATGAAAGCACCAGCGACATAAGCACCACCGCAATCACCTGTTCGGGGTCGATCTCAGCAGGCAGCGTCGAGATAAAATACAGCTGTTCGGCCAGAATCCTACCGCCGGAAATATGCTCCACCCACACGCGGATATTGTCGACATTGATCGCAAGCAGCAGCCCCAGCACGAGGCCGATTCCCGTTCCCGCAACGCCGATGAGCAGACCGCAGGCGAGGAAAATACGCATGACGGCGCCGCGCGTCGCGCCCATCGTGCGCAGTATCGCAATGTCGCGACCCTTGTCTTTGACCAGCATAATGAGGCTCGAAATGATATTGAACGCCGCCACCAATATGATGAGGGTTAGGATGATGAACATCACGTTGCGCTGAATGGTAAGCGCCTCAAAGACTGATTTGTTGCTCTGCTGCCAGTCGTAAATACGGTAATTGCCGCCAAGCATCTGGCGCAATTGCTCCGCGATCGCCTGCGCCTGATCCGGCTTTGCCACGTTCACCTGAAGCCCGGTGGCAAGATTCTGCCCGCCGTCGGAAAGCTTAAAGTAAACCTGCGCCTCGTTAAACGGCATGATGATCAGGCTCGAATCATAGGCGTTCATGCCGAGCTTGAACGTCGCCGCCACCGGATAGGCCTTGAGCCGCGGCACCAGTCCCGCAATCGTCTGACGCCCTTCCGGCGAAATGAGCGTGAGTGGCTCGCCGACAGGAACGCCCAGATTCTCGGCCAGACGTTCGCCCACTATAATCCCGTCACCCGATTTGAATCCGTCGAGACTGCCGGAAGTTATCTTCTCAAGGATGTGCTCCTTGCGCGCCAGATCGTCGTAGCGCAACGCGAGCACCTGCGCGCCCGTCGCATGCCCGTTGGCGGACGCCATAACCTGGCCCTCGATGGCCGGAGTGACACTTATCACACCGGCAGTGGAAGCGACGCGTAAGGCCAGCGCATCGTAATCACCGAGCTGGCCGGAATTGCTGTAGATGCTGATATGCCCACTCATGCCGATGAAGTGTTTGAGCATTTCTGTCTTCACCCCGTTCATCACTGAGGTGATCACGATGAGTGCGGCAACGCCCAGCGCAATGCCGGAGAGCGAGAACGCAGTGATGAGCGAAATGAATCCCTCGGCACGACGTGCACGCAGATACCGCCACGCAACCATACGCTCGAAAGCAGAGATCATCTAAGGAACCTGTTTGGCTTCAAGGCGAATGGTGATCTTCACATCATCGGCGATGGTATCGGTCTGCACCCAGTCGCCTTGTCCTACGCCCAACGCCACGCGCTTGACCACGGCCTCGCCTTGAATGCGGGCATAATGAGTGACGGGCGAAGTGTCTTTGTCGTCGTAGAATTTCGCGGTGAACGATAGCGTGATATTCTCAGGCTTATCACGCACGGTAAGTGTGCCCTCGGCCTCATACTGATCATCTTTGATATGTTTGAAAGCAGTGGTCTCGAAGGTGGCGAGCGGAAACTGCGAGGCCGCAAACCAATCGCCCGTTGGTAAGTTGTCCTGCGCATCATGATCGTCGCTTTTGATCTTTCCCGTTTCGATTTTTATCGTGGCCCGGCTTGCGTCCACATGATCGGCATCGAACGCGATATTTGCCGTGAACGCAGGAAAACTGCCACTCACCGGCTTGCCGCCATAACTCGCGGTCCATTCGATGGCGCTTTTATCATTCAGTATTTCCCAGTGCGCAGCCACATCGCCCGCATGGCCAAGGGAGGAGATAGACGCCGCGAACAGTAAGGCCACCATGCCATGTATTTTTTTCATGCTGTGAATCTCCCCATCAAGCTTTCAGGTGAACATTCCGTCTTTTCGCCGGTACGGCGATTCTTGAGTTCCACGACTCCCGCCGCGACGCCTTTGGGGCCCACGACCACCTGCCACGGCAGGCCGATCAGATCCATTGCGGAGAATTTCTTGCCGGCGCTTTCCGCCGTGTCGTCGTACAGGATTTCAATGCCCGCTTTCGTACATTGCGCATACAGATCTTCGGCCACCTTGTCGCATGCGGCATCGCCGACGCGGATATTGATGAGACCCAGTTTAAACGGCGCGACCGCTTCCGGCCAGATGATGCCGTTATCGTCGTGACTGGCTTCGATGATGGCGCCCACGAGGCGCGATACGCCAATGCCATAAGAACCCATTTCGACAAGTACATTTTCGCCGTTTTGCGCGGCAACGGCGGCATTCATCGCCTGGGAATATTTCTTGCCGAAATAGAAAATGTGACCCACTTCGATTCCCCGCGCCTCGCGCAGGCGATCTTTTGGAATGGGGCATGTATCCGCTACGTGCTTTTCATCCGCCGCCGCATACAGACCCCGCATTTCTTCCGCGCTCATCGTGAGCTTGCCGGAGCGTATGTCATCGAACTTCGCATCGTAATAGAGCGCCGATTCACCGGTGTCGGCGACGATGTGAAACTCGTGGCTTAAGTCCCCGCCGATAGCACCGCTGTCGGCCTGCACAGCAATGGCGGAAAGCCCCATGCGCTTGAACGTCCTCAGATACGTTTCGTACATCAGGTTATAGGATTTCTTTGCGCCTTCGTAATCCAGATCGAATGAATAGCTGTCCTTCATGAGGAATTCGCGGCCACGCATCACGCCGAAACGCGGACGGATTTCATCGCGGAATTTCCATTGGATATGATACAGAATCTTGGGGAGTTGTTTATAGCTTTTGACCGCATGCCGAAATACATCGGTGATGACTTCCTCGTTGGTTGGGCCGTAGAGCATCTCGCGTTCGGAACGATCGGTGATCCGCAACATCTCCTTGCCGTATGCTTCATACCGACCCGATTCACGCCACAGCTCGGCAGGCTGGATCGTCGGCATCAGCATTTCCTGTGCGCCGGCCGCGTCCTGCTCCTCACGCACGATCTGTTCTATTTTGCGCAGCACCTTCCAGCCCAGAGGGAGCCAGCTGTAGATACCCGCACCCAATTGGCGGATCATACCCGCGCGCAGCATGAGGCGATGCGAAGCGATTTGCGCTTCCGAAGGTATTTCCTTAATCAGCGGCAAAAAAAAGCGGGACAGACGCATGGAAAAAAATCTTTCAAATTCAGTGGGTGGCAAATTTTTAACGAACGGCCACGATGCCACTTAGTATGACAATGTCAATAGCCCATGTGGCAAGTACCGCAAGCACCGTCACCACGGCACACTTGATGCCGAGGTAGGTTTTCTCCGGCGCTGCAGGATCTGCGCCGAGCTGAACATTTTCCTGCGGGCGCACGCCGATGGGCAGCGCCATGAACAGGATCAGGCACCAGCAGACAGCATAGGTGATGATGGCTTGCGGCCAGGTCATATCTGTTCGATTTCAACCAGCGTGCCACAGAAATCTTTGGGATGCAGGAACAGCACCGGTTTGCCATGCGCGCCGATTTTAGGGTTCCCGTCACCCAGCACGCGTGCACCGGATTTTACAAGATGATCACGCGCCGCCAGAATATCCTCCACTTCATAACAGACATGGTGCATACCGCCGGAAGGGTTTTTTTGTAAAAACGCCGATATGGGTGATGCATCTCCCAACGGATGCAGAAGTTCTATTTTCGTGTTGGGTAAGTTGATGAACACCGTGGTGACGCCATGTTCCGGCAGATCAATAGGTGCGGATACCTCTGCACCCAAGGCTTCACGATAAATTTTACTGGCTGCCGCCAGGTCTGCAACGGCAATGGCGACATGGTTCAGCCTCCCAATCATAAATTCCTCTTTATCAATAGGTTAAATAAAACCCGTCATTAAATCTTAACTTTCGCCTGGACGAGGTTCTCTTTATAATGATTTTTACGATATACCAGTTACATGACAATGACGCTACGGACAAGCAGGTGTGAGTTAGAGACGTAAATGGCCGATGAACCCATTAATCCTGAAGTGAAAAAGACGCTCGGCGACATGAGCGGCGAACGTATCGACGCGCGCGCGGCAGGCGACTTTCCGCGCCATTTCTGGAGCACCTCCAAACACGGCCATTATCGTTTTGCCCTTGCAGGCGTCGCAATCGCCGTCCCCATCGCCGCCGCCATCGGCGCGGCCGTTGCAGCTGCCGTAAGCTGGGCCTTAGCCCCCATCATCATCCCGGCATTCATCGGCGCAGGCGCACTGATGGCCGTGGAAAGTTTCGGCTCCACAGGATCCGCAGCAGCGTCGCGCGCATCGGGTCTGGCCGAAAAACACGCTCGTATCCTCGATGGCGAAGGCAAAGGCCTTGCACCGCAGACAGCACTCGACGACAATCTTATGAATAACGGCCAGGGCCATCATTACGAGTTCCCGCGCAACCGCGACAACGGCAAGCTTTTCTCCTGGAAGTCGGGACTCACTGGCGCTGCCATGGGCGCCGCCGCAGGCGGGCTTCTGGGCATCGGCGGTGCGATAGCGCACATACCCGCCGCCGCCGCCATTGCGACCGCCATCCCTGCTCTGGCCGTCGCCCCCTTTCTGCCCATAGTCGTAGCAGGCGCGATAACGTTCGGATTGTTCGGCCTGACATTCGGCATTGAGCGCAAGGTATTCAAATCCATTTTCAATTACACGGACGCTCATATACAGGGCAAACTGAGTCCTGACAAAAGCCCCGATCTGGGCAAGCAGCAATCACAGGAATCGGATCCCGCGCTCGCGCAGCAGCGCGTGCAAAGGCAGGCAGATATTGACCGGCTGGAGCGCTCCTACAATGAGCGCATCTCCTGGGGGGCGCTGAGTGGCCGGTTCCGTGGCTTCCTCGGTACCGTACCCGGCGTGGCTATAGGTGCCGTGGTAGGTGTGCTGGCGCTGGCCGCCGTTTCACTGACCGGCGGTGCCGCATTGCTGCCGATGATCGCACATTCCGTGGTTGTACCGCTTTTCGCCGCTGCTGGTGGGCTGCTCGGCATGAAGGTATTCTCCGAGGCCGGTATGGAAGCGGGCGCGGAAGCCACCGCTCGCAGCATCGACAATGAATTCGAACGCAACCGAGCCCTGCGTGCGCAAGGCATTACACCGCCCAAACCTAAAGAAACCAAAGGTTCCTGGTTAAATCCCAAAGCTGCTTTAATTATGGGCGTGATTGGTGCTGCCGTCGGCGCTGCACTCACACTCGCCATGGCACCGGGCATTCTCGCCTTGCTGCCAGTCGCCGTCGCAGCCCATATAGGCACGGGCGCGCTTATAGGTATTTCCGCCATTATCGGCGGCGGTGTGGGCGCATCGTATGGGCTGGGCGATAAATCCCTCAAAGCCGTGGCAAAACCCTTTACCCGGATCTATGACAAGGTCGTGTTCGGCCAGAATCCCGTAGCCGATCCCGGGCAGCAGGTTACGGCCCAATTGCCCGTTCCAGTGCAAGCACCTCTATATGATAAAGTCACCGCCGAGGACGCCAGACTGCTCGATGATAGGCTTTCAGCGGGTACCGGCAAGAGCTTTACCCAGGTCACGCAGCAGATGCGCGATGCCACCCAAACCATAACGGTGAGGGCATAACATGCAGGAATCCAACACCACCCTTCGCATCGTCCCTGAACAGAATCCGCCTGCGCAGCTGACGCCCGAGCAGATAGAGGCCACCGTCGATCGCAACGGTGAAGTCTACCGCCGCGATCTGTTCAAGACCGCATGGAAAACCCGCTCGCAGGGATTATGGGCGGGCGGCCTGATCGGCATGGTGACCGGCGCGGCCATCGGCGCACTTACCGCTCTTTCCACCGTTATCGTAGGCGCAACGCTTGCCGCTGCGAGTTCTTTGATTCTTCCCGTTGCCGCGGCCTTTGCCGTAGGCGGCATGCTGACGGGCGTTGCAGCATTCACGGATGTAGGTTCGAACGTCGGCGCACAGGTGGGCGATGAAAAAGTGCAGGATCGCAAACGGCTGCTCAACAATCCCACGGCCGCCATGCAGGAGAGCATCGCCTATCGCGGCACAATGAATGATCAGAATACGGGCAAGCACAGCATTCTCCCGTTCACCAAGGGCAGCAAGAAGATTTTCAACCTGCGGGCGGGGCTCATTTTCGCCGCCGCAGGCCTTGCGTTTGGCGGATTGCTGGTTGCAACGGGCGGGCTGGGGTTACTCGCGGCACCGGCGATAACCGGCGCGGTTGGAACCGCCATGGCAGGCACTGCTGCAACGGCAACTGCGGCAATCCACGCGATGACATTAACGGCATGCACATTGTTCGGTGCATTTTTCGGCGTGGATGTGCCCACCATCGGTGCCAATGCCAACGCGTTCATCGGCAGTATTTTCACCGGTAAATCATCCCGTCACAGCCAGGGGCAGGTGCCGCAGATGGCTCCTCAAACGCCTTCGCCTGTCATGTCACAGATTACGGCGGAAGATACTGCTCTGCTGAACGAACGCCAGAACGCCCAGACTGCAAACGGCAAAAGCTTTACCCAGACTATAATCAATCAAACAATGCAGGCCGCACCTGCAAATCAAACCCCCGGAGTGTAACGTCATGCATGATACGGATACCGCCTCTTCTTCCCTGCAACATACGCCTCTTAAAGAAGGCGCACAGGCAGCGATGCCGCATGCATCAAAACAACCCAAACCGCATCTTGCTTCTCCTGCGGAAAATGCGAAACCGCGCGGACTGCTGGCACGGGTAATGCACTTTTTTGCGCGCCTGTTCAGCAGCAAGCGGAACCTGCATCACAAGGATGTTGCGGAGATTATCCTTCCTGATCTGACAGCCAATAATGATCGCGCCGCAGCCGCACGCGCAGCGCAGATGGAACCGCCCGTGGTATTCATAGGCAATAGCGCAAGCACCCTTGTTACCCCGATGGGCGCTTATGCGGGCAAGCCGGTGGAACAAGCGATGCGTAAACGTGCCGAACAGCAGTTTCGAAACATGGACGTGACCCAAACAACAATGAACTAAACAATGAATTGAGGAGTAAGGATTATGTTAAGCGACGATATCACAGAAACAGCGGCGAGCGGCTTCAGCAAGACAAAGGCCATCGCCGGAGGCATCATACGCGGCGCTTTGATTGGTGCAGGCATTGCACTGATCATAGGGGCTGCCATTATCGCAGCACCGGCCATAGGCGCAGCTGTCACCGCAGGCGGTGGTCTGTTCGCCATAGGTGGCGGGATTTTACATGCACTGGGCGCAGGCCTTGCTGCCGGATGGAGTGGTATCGTCGCCACCTTCATGGGCAGCAGCTCAGCCGCCGCCGCAAGTGCGGCAGGTTTGGCGGCTTCAGCCGCCACTGCGGCAGGGATAACCTCGGGTGCGACCAGCGTGACCGTGGCCACCATAGGTACCGGCGCGGCCATCGGCGCCAGTGTACTTGGTGCCACCAGCGTGCTGCCCGGCGCATCGAAGGGATTCGGCCTCAAGAATCTGTTCCGCCGCCGCAAGGACCCGCTGCCCATGCCTGATTTGAGCCCGGGCACTTCGCAGGATCAGGGACGCTACACCGCATCCTCGCAGGAACCGATACATGTCAATGCACCCACGCGCCATGTCGTCGTGCATAGCGCTCCGCCCGTAATACTGCATGACAGCGCACCGCCGGTCGTAGTGCACCAGAGCAATACCCAGCCGCTCATGGTACAGCAGGACAATACCCAGGTGGTGGCCCCGCAGTTGGAGAACACTCAGGTGACCGCCGGACAGATTGAGAACAATACGGCAACGGTCGGACAGATAGAGAATAACACGGCCATAGCGGCGGCGGAGAGTGCTCCCGTGGGACGCGGCGTGCAGTTGATGCAGAAGGGCGATGCCGCACCCAATGTAATGGCCAGAACCTGAAGAAGCGCGTTAAGCGTTTACCTGCTTGATCACGGCGTCGATTGAATCGACGACCGTATAAAGACTGCGCGTTTCCGAACGCGCGAAGCCTGCATTGATGATGCTCTCCATCAATTCTACCAGCGGATTCCAATAGCCTTCGTGATTCAGGATCACGATAGGCTTTTCATGGAATTTAAGCTGCTTCCATGTGATGATTTCAAACATCTCGTCCATCGTGCCGAATCCACCGGGCAATACCACGATCGCATCCGAACGCTCGAACATGATGCGCTTACGCTCATGCATACTCTCCACCATGATGATTTCGCTGAGTGACGCATGTTCGGATTCAAGATTCTTCAAGCTGCGCGGAAACACACCGGTTACCAGCCCTTTATTCTTAAGCACGGAGTTGGCCACCGCTCCCATGACGCCACAATCGCCGCCGCCGTATACCAGGCGTATGCCGCGCGCCGCAAGCAATGTGCCGAATGCTTTGCCTACATCCAGATGCGTCTGCGGGACCTCATTACGTGCGCCGCAAAATACGCATACTGCCTTGATTTCCGTCATAAATATCCTTCTGTAAATGTGTCCTACTGTAATTTTAGGGTGGATGTATCGGCATCCTCAGCAAAGCGCAAGCACTTATTTTCCGGTGTCTGCCGGGGTCTCGCCAAGCTCCACCGAGGTCGCAGCGAATGCCTTGATGGTACGCGCAGCGTGAAGACAACGCGTCAGTGAAAATAGGGCAAGCAGCAGTGGAATGAGGGTAATACCAACGATAAAGCCTATCTTGCGCGGTTCAAGATGCTCCATATGCATGGCCGTATACACCGTGAAACCCAGTACGCCGCCGGCAAATAAAATCCAGAGCATGACACTTGCTATAAACGACCGCGACAGCACCCCAAGCATCGCTCCCCGTTGCGCCTGCTGTGCATGAAAAGCGACAAGACGCGCGGCATGGGCATCCAGCTGTTCCTTCTGCGCCGCAAGCGTCTGCGTGCGGCGGTCGAGCTCCGCGTGAAGCCCGTCAATGCGCGTATGTTCTTCCTGTAAGTTGCTGCGTTCCGTCTGCACGGCCTTAACGATGACTTCCGCCGCAACATCCAGCGCTGTGGAAAAATCCGCCGTTTGCAGATCGACATCCCCTAATTTTGCGCCACGGAAGTGAGCACCGGTAAGCGTAGCGCCAGCAAATTTCGCGCGATCGAAATTCACATCACGGCAATCCGCAGACGTGAGATCCGCACCGCTTAAGTCGGCATCCACCACCGTCGCGCCCCTTAAATTGGCATCGCGCAGCGACGCCCGTGCCAGATTCGCCTGGCGGAAATTTGCATCGCGCAGGATGGCTCCGTTCAGTTTCGCACCCGAAAGATCCATGCCTTCAGCGATGGCGCCGGTAAAATTCGCCGTCACCAGATCCGCGCCCGCCGCATTGGTCTTGTGCAGTTGCGCACGGGCAAACGACGTGCCCGAGAGTTGCGCGCCGCTTAGATTCGCGTTGTCGAGATTCGCTTCCGCCAGATCGGCCACCCGCAAATCCGTCCCGCTTAAGTTCGCCCCGGTGAGGATCGTGCCACGCAGGCTTGCTTCCATAAGACGACGACCAGAGAGATCCGCACCGGCAAGGTTCAGCCCGCGCAGGTTGGCACGCCTGCCTTCCTTGCCTTCACTGTCAAGCCAGCGGATATGCTCGGCTTCAATCAATCTAAGGTCAACGGGAATGTCAGGATTATGTACAGGCGGGGTGGTTTCTTCAGCCATATATTCAGAAGTGGGGATAATGATCAGATTGCACTTGTCACAAAGGAGATTTTAGCCCTCTTATAGTTAAGATTAGGTTTATTTTACTGTTGCTATTTTGCCATGATTCGACCTGCCGTTATTGTCATCACCGGGGCCAGCAGCGGCCTCGGCACAGCCTTAGCCGCTGCTTACGCCCGCCCCGGCGTAACGCTGGGCCTTCAGGGACGTGATGCCCAGAGGCTTGCCACCGTCGCATCCGCCTGCATTGCCAAGGGCGCCGTGGTAAAAACCGCAATTATGGATGTGCGCAACAAGGATGGTATGCGCAAACTCATACAGGATTTCGACAAGACACACCCGATTGACCTGCTCATTGCCAATGCTGGAATTTCAGCGGGAACTCTGGGAACCATGGGGGAAAGCGAGCAGCAGGTGCGCGATATTTTCGCGGTCAATGTCGACGGCGTCTTCAATAGCGTTCTACCCGCAATTCCTCTAATGCAACTACGCAAGCGCGGACAAATTGCGATTATCAGCTCGCTCGCAGGCATTCGCGGCTTGCCCAGTTGCCCAGCTTACAGTGCAAGCAAAAACGCCGTGCGCGCAATGGGCGAAGGGCTGCGCGGAACGCTTAAAGACAATGGCATTGAAGTCACTGTCGTCTGCCCAGGCTATATCAAGACGCCGATGACGGACGTCAACAACTTCCCCATGCCGTTGCTGATGAGCGCGGAGAAAGCGGCGGAAGTCATCGTAAAGGGTTTGGCAAAAAACCGCTCGCGCGTTGCCTTCCCGCTGGCGCTTTACCTGCCGCTATTGCTGATATCCTATCTGCCACTTTGGATCACAGACCCGTTTTTTGCTGCATTACCGCGAAAAACCGCTATGGAGAAGAAATGACATTACAAAACATCATTGAATCCGCATGGGACGCACGCGACACCATTAACCCAAGCACCCGCGGGGAAACACGCAATGCCGTGGAAAGCGCGCTTGTGTCACTTGATAATGGCACATTGCGTGTCGCCGAGAAAAAAGACGGCGCATGGCAGGTCAATCAATGGGTGAAGAAAGCGGTGCTGCTGTCGTTTCGTCTCAATGACATGACCACGATCGGGGGCGCCCCTGCCTACCCCTTCACGAGTGCGCATTGGTTTGACAAAGTTCCTTCCAAATTTCAAGACTGGGGCGAAACCGAATTCAAGGCCGCCAAATTCCGCGCAGTGCCGGGCTGCTTTGTGCGCCGGGGAGCTTATATCGCACCCAACGTCGTGCTCATGCCGTCTTTTGTCAATCTCGGCGCCTATGTCGACGAAGGTACGATGGTCGATACCTGGGCCACTATCGGCAGCTGCGCGCAGATAGGCAAGCACTGCCATATCTCTGGCGGCACCGGCATCGGCGGCGTGCTGGAGCCGCTGCAGGCGGGCCCGGTCATCATCGAGGACAATTGCTTCATCGGCGCACGCAGCGAAGTGGCCGAAGGCGTGGTCGTGGAAACCGGCGCAGTGATTTCCATGGGCGTGTTCCTAGGCGCTTCCACCAAAATCGTGGACCGCGAAACCGGCGACGTCACTTATGGCCGCGTGCCCGCTTATTCCGTGGTCGTGCCCGGCACTTTGCCCGGCAAAACCCCCGGCTCGCCTTCCCTCTATTGCGCCGTAATCGTCAAGCGCGTCGATGAAAAGACCCGCAGCAAAACGGGCATCAACGAATTACTGCGCGGCATATGATTGACCCCATAACACTCACGCAGGAACTGATCCGCTGCCCGAGCATCACGCCCACGGATGCAGGTGTGATGGCAGTGATGGAGAAGCACTTAAAATCGCTGGGCTTTGTCTGCCATCGTGTGACGTTTTCGGATGCGCCGGGCGAGCCTACGGAGAATCTCTATGCAAGACTCGGCACTGCCCAGCCCAATTTCTGTTTTGCCGGGCATGTGGATGTAGTGCCACCCGGCGACAGAAGCGCATGGTCGGTGGACCCGTTCTCGGCCACTATCAAAGATGGTTATCTGATCGGCCGCGGCACGGAGGATATGAAAGGCGCCATCGGCGCATTTGTCGCCGCCGTGAGCGAATTCGTGGCGAAGCCGTTTGGCGGCTCCATCAGCCTGCTTATCACCGGCGATGAAGAAGGCCCGGCAGTGAACGGGACTCGCAAGATGCTGCCATGGTTAAAAGAGCGCGGCGAAGTCATCGACGCCTGCATCGTGGGCGAACCCACGAACCCGACGACGCTAGGCGAAATGGCGAAGATCGGCCGTCGCGGCAGCGCCTACGGACATTTAATCGTCAAAGGCAAGCAGGGCCATGCCGCCTATCCGCAGCTGGCTGACAATCCGGTGACGCGCGTCGTCGACATGATGCATGGCTTGAAACATACCAAGCTCGATGCTGGCAGCGATTTCTTCCCGCCGTCGAACCTGGAAGTCACCACCATCGATGTCGGCAACGCCACCGGCAACGTCATCCCCGCCACTGCCGAAGCGCGCTTCAACATCCGCTTCAACGACCAGCACAATGCCGCCAGCATTGAAGCATGGGTACGCAAAGAGCTGGACGCCACAGGTGGAGAATACGACCTGCGCTGGCGCGTCTCCGGCGAGTCATTCCTGACGCCGCCCGGGCGCTTGAGCGCCATCGTGCAGGCTGCCACGCAGGAAGTGACGGGCATTGAGCCGGTATTATCCACCACCGGCGGCACGTCGGATGCGCGCTTCATCAAGGACATCTGCCCGGTCGTGGAATTTGGTACCACCGGCAGCAGGGCACATGCGATTGACGAGCGCGTGAAAGTGGATGATCTCGTGAATCTGAAAACGATATACCGCAAAATTCTCGAGCGGTTTTTTTAAACGAGCCCCATGGTCTTCTTCTGATCCATACCGGGAGCCGCTCTGTCCATCGCGGCTTTATCGCTGGCCGGATTATATTCATGCCCCGGAGTGGTATGTTTTATATCTATTTTTGCAACTCCCATATCCCGTGCCCTGTCGAGCGCCGCTTTCATGGGATCGGACACTTCCGGTGCCTTCATCATATACAATTGTTTGTCATGCTCATGCATATGTGTCAGCATCGTGGTAATGCCCGGGGACGCTTCTCCTTGCTTTACAAGATTCTTATCTTCAAGCGTCTGTGCCATGAACATTGCATAAGCACTGGGATGGCGATCGCCCGTATTGATTACGAGACCGGTAACTTCACCTGTTTCAGGATGCTTTAACTCCACCGCGTTAAAATTAAGCACCTTTGCCAATTCTTTATGCTCTCTATGAGCATCCTGGCGCTCATGCGCAGGACGATTCGGAGATATCGAAAGTTTTATCTGGCCTTCCTTACCGTCACCCGGATATGTTATCTCCATGGTGGTATGGGGCCTGCCTGACTGATCGGCATATACATGGGTTAAATCAGGCGGGGGCATACCAAGCCAATGCAATTTGTTAATATTATCTCATTATAAAGCCTAATCTACTAATAACGGGTTAATGATTATTGACAATTATAGCGGAATAATGGCCATGGATTTCTCTCAAGACATACTATAATATACTGATATGAAAAGGAAAATAAACCAGCCCATAGTAGCCTCGCCATGCATATCCGTATGCGCCATGAACGAAGAAACGGGCTATTGCCGGGGGTGCTTCCGCACGCTGCAGGAAATCACCGGCTGGGAACGATATGACAATGCGCAAAAGCAGAAAATAATCGAGGCACTACCCGCAAGACGCGCTGAGGAAAATGGTGATTTGCATTCCGGGCATTGCTAACCTTTTTCATTGCACGTATCATAACCCCCTCTTCTTTTTTCTACTCACCACAGGTGCATTATGCCGATACCGAAATCGCAACTATTCTTGCTTTTACTCACTGCTTTCATAGTAGTGGGCGGCGCCTATTACTGGCTGGGCATACGTGAAACGCCTCAAACGGCAGCACAGAAGCTTGCTGCCCAGAATATTGCCGTAACGGAAGACACCTTCTTCGCTGAAATTAAAGCAGGGCATACGGATAACATTCATTATTTCCTTATGATGGGGGCTCAGCCCAGCATGGTAAACAAGGATGGCGTCTCTGCCTTGATGACGGCAGTCGACACCGGCAACAAGCAGGTCGTATCGCTCCTCTTGTCCGCACTGGCTAAAAATCCGCAGGACGCCGCAAGAACGCTCAACCTACAGGACACTGCCAACCAGAAAACGGCATTGATGACTGCCATTGAAAAAGGGAATGCCGAACTTACGGACCTGTTGCTTACCCACGGTGCGGACACGGCCGTCACAGATAAAACGGCACAGACACCCCTTATCATAGCGGTGAGGCACAAAGCCACCAACCTCCTGCCGCTACTGATTGCCGCAGATGTGAAACAGCATCAGGGGGTTTCCATAAATGCTTCGGATACGGGGGGTGAAACGCCTCTTACTTATGCCATACGCGAAAAAAGTCCTGAAATCGTGGAAACGTTGATAGCGGCGAAAGCCGATGCCGTCGCAGCAGATCGCAGCGGAGTCACTCCGCTGATGGTAGTGGCCGAGATGGGAGATGAAACAATAGGAAACAAACTTATTCAGGCCGGTGCAAAAGTCGACACGGCGGACAGGCTTGGAAATTCCCCGCTTACCATTGCTATTCGCCATTCCCACCCGGCATTCGCACGGCTGCTGCTCGAGAAAGGCGCAAGCCCCGACTTCCATACGATAGGGCTGCCTCCGCTGCAAGTGGCCATCGCTGCGGAACCTTTCGACGCCCCGCTATTCACTTATCTGCTGGAACATGGTAAAGATACAGGCAGCGTGAGCGCCTCGCTTCTCTTCGATGCCATCGATCATAAAAATGCCGATCTGGTAAAGGCGCTGCTTGACCATGGCATCAGTGCCACGGCAACAGACGCCAAAGGGGAAACGCTTCTTTATCACGCGATTGAAAACGGCCTTGAAGAATCCGCCCTTATCCTGATCGATAAAGGAGCCAGTTCCACACAGACGGGCATCCCTGGTGTCACTCCGCTGGAAAGAGCTACCAAGCATAATGAAATCAAAGTGGTGGAAAAACTTCTCGCGCTCGGCGTCCCACCCGATCAGAAGACCGCGGAGGGATATACTATCGCTGAAATGGCAGTATACAGCGGCTATCCGGAAATTCTTGACGCTCTGTTGTCCAAGGGAGCCAAGCTGGAAAAAGACTTCGGCATACTCTGGGCGATACGTGACGGCGGCGGCAGATCCGTACCGGTGCTGCTTAAATACGGCGCGAAACCGACCGTCATGAGCAATACCGGCGATCCTGCGTTATGGCTTGCGGCCTCTACAGGTGAAGTCGAGGCCGTCAGGGCGCTTATCCAGAATCATGCCGTACTGGATGCGCCTAATGCAGCACAGGCTATGCCTCCGCTTTCCATCGCCAGCCACGACGGCCAGCTTGCAGTCGTCAAATTGCTGGTGGAGGCAGGTGCCAAACTTGAAATGCCGGATGCCTTTGGCATGACGCCGCTCGCTCATGCAGCCTATATGACCAAGCCGGATGTGGTGGAGTACCTTATCGGCAAAGGGGCCAACGTGCATGCCGCCGACAAACAAGGGCGCTCCATTACCGATTTAGCGGCATTGGGAGAGGCATCCAACGCACGTGACAAAGTCATAGCACTGCTTCAGCAGAAAAAATAAAGCCTCTCGGTTCGGGCGCTCCCAACCGACATCTTCTTTGATATGGAGATTTCTAGATGCAGCTGCCGGTGGCAAGGGCGACCACGTTGCTCAGCGTCATGAGAAACGTGTTCTGGACAGCACATCCGCTTATAGTCGCGCTTGGCATAAGTATCGTGACTATCTGCGGAGCTCCGAAGGTCACTGCAATGCCCACCGCCACGATGAATGCCTGGGTGAAGGAAACCTTGCCCATTAACGCACCAAAGCCCATCATGACCACGGCAATGGTCGCGAGCGCCTTACCCGCAGGGCCATAGAGTATCATCACGATATAGCAGAGCACGTCGGCAATGGCGTTACCCGTGCTGGGCGGGGTAGGCGCCGCGGAGTTGCAGGACACTCCGGCGATGCTGGTTTCGAACATGTTCACGATCTGCTGGGCACCAAAAACAAGCGCGATGCCTATGATGACGACAAAAGCCAATTCCCAAGATACCTTCCCAAGCATCGCGAGAATACCCAACACCATGACTCCCAGCGTACCGATGGTTTTACCCATGGGGCTTTGCAGCTCTTCCATGAAGCCGCATACCACCTGAGTGAACGGATCGCTGATATTGGTCGCGCAAAGGCTTAAGGGCCCAGACAGGATATAGACGATATCCGCCGCACCGAACATGGTGGCAATACCTGCCGAGAGCATAAGCGCCCGGGGCCATGACAACTTTCCGAGCATCGCAGCAAAGCCCATGGCCATGACGATGGCGGTCGCGATAGAGATACCCAGTTCGCTCGTCATCAGCGTGATTATTTGCATGAACGGTTCACCGACCGGATCATTGATGATGGCATGGCCGGTACTACTGGTGAAGTACATGGCCGTAATCACCGGTGCATCTTCGAACACCAACTCATTTACAATGGTGAACGCGCCGAACACCATGGCAATACCCGTGATGAGCGTCATTGCTTGCACCCACGAAATCTTGCCGAAAAGCGCACCCATCCCCAAGATGACGACAGCAATGACGCCTACCGCCCTCCCCCCTTCACCTGACATGGTTATGGCAAGTACGTTGAGAACAGCCGAAATCGGATCGGCATCGGCGAAGGGATCTGTGAAATCCAGAGTAGCGCCTTCACCGACGCCTACCGAGCCCATAATGCTAGCTGCACCGAACAGCAAAGCAACGCCCACGACTACGATGGTAGCCTGCGTCCAGGTGATTTTTCCAAATAGCGCTGCAATACCAAGTGCGGTAAGGGCAACAGTGGCAATCGCCTTTCCGGTTTTGCCCGTTATGATGGCGTTGAGGTTGCCAAGCAGATTACAGATAGGATTGTTACCGGCTCCGCCCACAACTTTGCCACTGGCGAGTGCCGACGTATTCACAATGGCCACGTTACACGCAGGATTCACAGCACCCAAAGCGTAGGCATCCGTGGCAAGCAGCATGAAGGCAGCAACCACCAGCAATACAACTATGAGATTGATTGCGCGAAACGTCTCGTCGCGGATAAGGCTTGCCTTATCCCGCTGGCGCATATACCCGCTTATCGGCAATCCCTTCACGTACGACCTCCAATAATCTTCGCGCAAATATCGAGAAGTTTTATGGTAAGGCCCACCAAGAAAATAATGAACCCCAGAGACACTAGCAATCTTCCAATCTGATTATGAAAGCCAATAAAACATATCATGCCGGTACCGAGAATCATCAGGCCGAAAGCGATAAAAAAGCCCGATAAAGATACAAGTGTTTCAATAAACCCTTTCTTTACGACAGGGGGCTTGCTGGAGAATTTACGCGCAGTGACTTGATCCGACCCCTTTTTATCCATACAGCATCTCCCGTTTTGTACAGACTAACAGCGATCCCATTTTTACTATACCTTTATTGTAATGCAACAGAGCCTGCGTGTCGTGTTAAGCTTTTATGACGCACTTTTCTATCATAGTACTGTAATATTTAATTAATAGTTAATAGTTCCATGTCAACAGGCTGGTATAACCCCTCCCCTAATTACTACTCTTTTGGCCCAATCATAGTCTCGGGTTTCACCCACTGGTCGAACTGCTCCGCCGTCAGCAGGCCCAGGGCTATCCCCGCCGCTTTTAACGAAGTGCCTTCCTTATGTGCTTTTTTGGCTATTTTTGCCGCATTATCATACCCGATATGAGGGTTAAGGGAGGTCACCAGCATAAGTGATTCATTCATCAGCTTGGTAATGCGCTCTTTATTCGCCACGATACCCACCACGCAATTATCGGTGAAGCTGACACAGGCGTCAGCAATGAGCCGAATCGACTGCAGTACGTTATAGATGATGACGGGCTTGAAGACATTGAGCTCAAAATGCCCGTTTGAACCGCCAATCGACACGGTGACGTTGTTGCCCATCACCTGCGCCGCCACCATCGTCATGGCTTCCGACTGGGTAGGATTGACCTTGCCCGGCATGATGGATGAGCCCGGCTCATTCTCCGGCAAGCTCAGCTCACCGAAGCCACAGCGCGGCCCGGACCCCAGCAGGCGGATGTCGTTGGCTATTTTCATGAGCGATACGGCAAGCGTATTGAGTGCGCCTGACGCTTCGACCATCGCATCGTGGGTCGCGAGCGCCTCGAACTTATTGGGAGCGGTGATGAAAGGCAGCTTGGTGAGCTTGGCGACTTCCGCAGCAAACGCTTCGGCAAAGCCTTTCTGCGCATTTAAGCCCGTACCGACAGCCGTGCCGCCTTGCGCAAGCTTATAGAGGTTGGGCAGCACCGCTTCGGCGCGTTTTATCCCTGCTTCAATCTGCGCGGCATAGCCTGAAAATTCCTGGCCAAGCGTGAGTGGCGTCGCATCCTGCAAATGGGTGCGGCCGATTTTGATGATATCCTTAAACTCATTTTGTTTTTTAAGCAGCGCTCCGTGCAGATGCTTGAGCGCCGGAATCAGGTGACCTCCAATCTCGCTCGCCGCTGCGATGTGCATGGCGGTCGGAAACGAATCGTTGCTCGACTGCCCCATATTCACGTGATCGTTCGGATGCACGGGTTTCTTGGAGCCCATCTCACCCTTTGCCAGTTCAATCGCACGGTTGGAGATGACTTCGTTGACATTCATATTGGTCTGGGTGCCTGAGCCCGTCTGCCACACGACAAGCGGGAAATGGCCATCAAGCTTGCCGTCGATGACTTCCTGCGCCGCCTTGGTGATGCCAAGCCCGATGGATTCGTCCAAAACGCCCAAGCGCATATTGACGATGGCCGCCGCATATTTGAGCGTGCCGAACGCACGGATGAACGGTATCGGCATAGTTTCGCCGCCGATCTTGAAGTTCTGCAGGCTGCGCTGGGTCTGCGCACCCCAGTACTTGTCGCTTTCTACGTCTATGGGACCGAAACTGTCGGATTCGCTGCGTGTTTTCATAGGATTTTCCTGATAAGCATTATGATAACTGTATCTTTTAGTAAAGCGAGCATCGCATGGCAACCTCAAAGAAACCGGACTATTGGCTCAAAGCGAAACGCCACCTGTCAAAAGCTGATCCCGTTCTTGGGCGTATTATCAAAACCTATAAAAGCGAAACACTTATGAGCCGTGGCAGTGCATTTTTCTCGCTGGCGCGCGCCATCGTCGGTCAGCAGATTTCAGTTAAAGCCGCCGACAGCGTATGGCGAAAACTGGCGGCAGGCCTTGGCGGCGAGGTGTTGCCGCAAAATGCACTGGATGCCGATGTGGCACTGCTGCGCAGCTGCGGCCTTTCGGGACAGAAGGTGATCTACCTCAAGGAACTTTCACAGTTCTTCGCCACGCGCTCACGGCATAACTGGCATAAGAAATCCGACGAGGAAGTCATTGCCGATCTGATTGCCATCAAGGGTATCGGCAAATGGTCGGCGGAAATGTTCCTTATTTTTCACCTGATGCGCGCCGATGTGTTTCCCATCGGCGATTTAGGACTGCGCAAGGCTATCGAGAAACATTATAACGGCAGCAAGGCAATGCCGCCCGCCAAAATGCATAAGCTTGCGGCTCAGTGGCAGCCTTACCGAACCGTAGCGACATGGTATCTCTGGCGCAGCCTCGATCCGGTGCCGGTGGAGTATTAGCTATCTTCCAGGCACACCACCGCTAGGTGGATTCTCATCCGGCCCCGGCCCCATTTTCTTAAATTTTATTCTCGTACGCGCCGTTTCAAGTTTTGCAGGAGACTCACCCGCCTGACCGTACCAATTTCTTATATATTGCTCCATCTGTATGAAGTAATCTTTTCCATCTTCCCATTTCAGTCCACCAATTGTGCTTTCGTTACCCATGCTTGCAAATAGCATGCTGATACGCTCCATATCCTGTTTCCCGATTCGCTTTGCGGCAAACGCCTCATGCACTGTGAGCAGGAAAGGAGCTAAAAACTTTTTTACGGCAGCCTTTTGTGCATCGCTACCTTCCGTCTGACGGGCAGCCATCCTTTCCGCTGAAGGATTATAAGATCTCAGCCCGCGAGCATTGGCAATAGGGGTGAATATGCCAGGGACGCCCTCGTCGGCGAGCTTATCCGAAATATTGGTAGGAATCACAGCATCGCGCCTATCATAAAGCGGTCCTGCTACATTTTCATAGTACCCCAAAGGATCTTGAGAACCCATTAATTTCGGAGTACCCGTAAATCCATCTGCTTCCTGGTACAAGCCATCCGCAACCATCTTGGCGATCTGCCTTGGCAGCAATCCCGCTTTTTGAAGTTCCCGAAAAGGTGAGCTCATTTCACTTAATACAAGTTCAAAAGACATCCGATTCGCTCCCTCTATTTATCATCATATAAACCGTATTTGCGCCTGAGTTCCTGCTTCAACGCTTCCGGCGGCTTACTCAGTCTGCGATGCGGTACCTTGCCAAAACCCTCAAGCGCATAGCCCAGCAGTCTCTTTGAGAAGCAACTGGGCGTTTTTGGCTTTATACCGTCATAATATAGCTAAGATATTCTTATTGGAGATCTGGGCAGTCATTCTGCTTCCTTTTTTCTTTTTATTATCCTTGCGTTACCTGCTTCCTGGCCAATCCTTCGAGCCGGTGCATCTCCGCGTGAATATCGTGATCGCTCATATGCACGTCCTTGGCGAGTAGATCGCCTCTGATTTTCTCAAAGAGATGCCGGGGATTGGTCTTTGCCAGATCAAGGGTTATGAGTGAATTCGCATACTCTTCGGCGACAAGGCCGGAAAGGCCCATTTTGCCTGCGGCCCAAAGGCCCAGCAGCTTGTGGGCGCGCGCATGTACTTTGAAATCGAGCTCTTGGTCGTGTGCATACTTGTTTTCGGCGGCTTTTTCTTTATCATCGAACGCAGTCATATTTCTCTTTCCTTTTACGTGGTCTTAAGTATGAAGGACATCTACAAGCCCTCCGGACGAATCGCAAGCAGAACCATGAACCGACGCACCCCCATCTACGAAGGCAAAGCCAAGCAGCTTTTTGAAGGCCCCGAACCCGGCACCCTTATACAGCACTTCAAGGACGATGCCACGGCGTTCAATAACGCCAAGAAAGGCGTCATTAACGGCAAGGGTGTGATAAATAACCGTATTTCGGAATATTTAATGCTGAAGCTTGCCGACATCGGCATCCCCACGCATTTCATCCGCACGCTCAACATGCGCGAACAGTTGGTCAAGGCCGTCGAGATTATTCCACTCGAAGTCATCGTGCGCAATGTCGCCGCCGGCAGTTTCTCCCAGCGCTTCGGCATCGAGGAAGGCTCGGCCCTGCCCTACCCGATCATTGAGTTCTGCCTCAAGAACGATAAACTGGGCGACCCCATCGTGGCGCCCGAGATTGTCGTTGCCTTTCAGTGGGCACAGCCCAGTGAGCTCGAAGACATCACCGCCTTGGCCTTGCGCATCAACGATTTCCTGAGTGGGCTGCTGCTGGGCGTGGGCCTCAAGCTCATCGATTTCAAGATCGAGTTCGGCCGCCATTATGAAGGCAACACCGTACAGGTGATCCTGGCCGATGAGATCAGTCCCGACTGCTGCCGCCTGTGGGATACCAAGACCGGCGAAAAGATGGACAAGGACCGCTTCCGTCGCGACCTCGGCAAAGTGGAAGAAGCGTACCGCGAAGTGGCGCGTCGCTTAGGCGTTCTGCCGAGCGAAACAAGCGAAGCCGAAAGTGCCGCGACGAAAAAGAAGCCGCAGCAGAAGAAGCGCCCGACATTCAAACTGAGCACCGTGAAGAAAAAGAGAAAGTAAGGAACGCGGGTGAAAGCAAAGATCCATATCACCCTCAAGAACGGCGTGCTGGACCCGCAAGGCAAAGCCATCTCGGGCGCGCTCGGCCACTTAGGCTTCAAAGACATCGGCGAAGTGCGCCAGGGCAAGTTTATCGAAATCGAACTCAAGGAGACCGACCGCAAAAAAGCGTACGATACGGTCGATTCTATGTGCCAGAAACTGCTCGCCAATACGGTAGTGGAGAATTACCGCTTCGAAGTGGAGTAACGGCCCTAGAAGCTTGAGAACCCTGAACTCTTTTGTCCCGTGCTCCCACCCCCTGTCCTGCCAGTAAAGGGTCCCACATCCAGCGACAGTCCAATCTCCGCCAGTTGCTTGTTCACGCGCGCGCCAACAGCGCTCCATTGCAAGGCTAAAACAGGATTCACTTTCAGAGCGCTGACGAATCTGTCTTTTAAAGCGTTCTTAAAATCCGCTTCCTGCGATTCATTCAGCGCCAATGTCTTGTATCCCTCTTTAAACGAAGTATATTTGAACGGCAGATCCGGATCATTCTGCGATTGAGATTCCATGGTAATAATGTTGACAAGCATGCCTATATATCGAATGGGAAGTTCCGTTGAAAGAAACACCCCCCTCATCACCGAAAAATCTCCCGCCGCCACCGCATTGATAGAAATGGCCATCTCAATTTGCTGGCGAACCAAATCGTTCAAGCCATATTCATCTTGCCGTATGCGCGTCCATGCCTCGCGCAATTTCTTATCGCTAAAGGCTGCATTCAACTTCTTCTGAAATTCGCGCCTGAAGACCTCATCTGCCACACTGATATTTTTCGTATGTCCCATCACATTGGTCGCGATGGCCTGGCTCACGCTTTTGAGTTGCCCGGCAATATCTTCATAACGCCAGGACAATAATCCGACATCTTCGGCATTAACAGAAAGCTGCTTGCGTTCGACCCTTTCATCGAGTGTTTTCTGATGTTCCCTAACAACATCTGCAACACTATTTACCAATCCTTGCAGCTGCACATCAATCTGTGTGGGAAGATTATAATCGTTCGGAATATCATGAGGATGATAGTCGGCCATAATGCTCTCATTCTAAAATACGAGCAGACATCTTTATCACAAATCAACGCTCAAAACATCACCGCTTCAGATATACGAGAAATCGGGATTGTACGTCTTAGTATTATCGATACCTGCATGCCAGTATACTTACTGATGTTCCAGCTATCTTTGATTGCGGAAGATCACCACCCGGCATAATGCACTATGCAGTCAAAAAATGACTTACACTAAAATGTGTATTTAGCCGATGTATGTACTGCTTATGCTCAAACTAAAAATTACAGCGACTTTTTTCCTTCTTTTCTGTCGTCTTTCCTGCCTTTTTCTTCTTTCGTATAAGTTGGTTGCGGCTGCGGTAGTCTCGACTGTATTGTATTTGGCACCGGATCGGATAACTCAATACAACTTGGCCCGTCTTTATCACCAAATCCGCCATCTACTCCGCCATCCGGCCATTCTTTTTTATCTCTATTATCCATAATCTCTCCTACACTAGTTTTATAAATTCGGTTCATTCCATTTCTAGCATATAATCAGGGGTATATTCTTTACAGTTTTGTTAATTTTATATCCGCTATTGGTAATAATACGCTATAAATGAAAACAAGATAATCTTTACAGACACGTAGAATTCAGTAATATTAAAATATAACGTATAAGCAATTGTAATATATGCATTCCGCCGTCATCGTATTCCCCGGGTCCAACTGCGACAGGGACGCCTACACCGTTTTAGAAATGACCGGATGCAAACCCCGGAAAGTCTGGCACGCCGATTCCGAACTTCCCGACTGCGATCTCGTGGTAGTTCCCGGCGGGTTTTCCTACGGTGATTACCTGCGCTCAGGGGCCATGGCAGCTCATTCTCCCATCATGCGCGAAGTGACGGCCCATGCAACGCGCGGCGGCATGGTGCTGGGCATCTGCAACGGCTTTCAGGTGCTCACAGAAGCAGGATTGCTGCCTGGCACGCTCATGCGCAACGCCCGACTCAAATTCCTCTGTCGCGAAGTGTACTTACGCGTGGAGAATAACGCCACCGCCTTCACGTCCGCCTATGACGAGGGCCAGGTCATCACGGTTCCCATTGCCCATCACGACGGCAATTATTTCGCCGATGCAGGAATGATTAAGTCCCTCGAAGATAGTGCGCAAATCGCTTTCCGCTACTGCGACGCGAAAGGGAAAATCACTGAAAAAGACAATCCCAACGGCTCAGTGAACGCCATTGCAGGGGTCTACAACAAGCAGAAAAACGTGCTCGGCATGATGCCTCACCCCGAGCGCCATTCGGACGCCGCCACAGGTGGCATCCAGGGCCGTGCGCTATTCGAAAGCCTGCTTGCGGCGGCTTGAATCGGGCCTTTTGGGGTAATCTTCACAAAACCTTCATATACCGTCCGGGCGTTTGCTGATAAAATCCTGAAGAAGCTCGAAATAGCGGCAATCAGGCACTGCCGTGAAACAACCCGGCAGGAATGGCCTTAAAGC
>Ga0207130_1005_pt1 | contig 98538 bp, 100 predicted proteins | sample Alteio_BWMinHeat_16_FD_153545 | JGI IMG/M metagenome (GOLD analysis project Ga0207130, IMG submission 153545) | Enriched cells from forest soil in Barre Woods Harvard Forest LTER site, Petersham, Massachusetts, United States -... | ecosystem: Environmental > Terrestrial > Soil > Temperate forest >... | reverse complement strand
CTTCTGCACAAGTGACGGATCGATCGCCATGACGTAAGCCGTCTCATTGTCACCGGCATGGCCACCATCTTCGCCGAATACTTCCAACGTCACATCCGAACAGTACGACCACCAATTAACCGCTAGGATTCGCGTGCCCGTCTCGCGACCAACACCTTGCGCGAGGGCGCTCAGAATCGCTGTCTGGCCACCGCCGTGCCCGTTCAGCAAAATGATGTTCTTAAACCTGTTTCTCGCGAGACCACACAGCACCGCGCGCACGTAGGCGCGATAGGCATCCTCTGGAATGGTAAATCCTCCCGGGTACGCATCGAGGACGCCAGTGAAACCGTAAGGAATCACTGGTGCGATCATGGCATTGACCTGTGGCGCAATGGCGCGCGCCATGGCCACGGGCGCGAGGATGTCGGCACCATTGGCCGCAACGCCGTGTGCCTCAATCGTTCCAAGAGGTAATAGCACAGTGTTGATTTTCCCGGGCACGCATTCGCGAAATTCGATCCAGTTGATGCGCTCCATCTCGCGCGTTCTTGGGTCAAGTTGCTTTGTGCCGTCCATGTCCATCTACCTTGCAGGTCAAGCAGGGGTTGTTTCCAAACCGCCGGGCGATTTGGAAATCGCCCTTCCTTGAGGCCGCGGACTTTTCCGAAGCCTATTTCTTACTTTTCGGTTCTACCTTGCGGTAGAGTGTAGCCATGCTAATGCCGAGTACACTGGCGGCTTTTTCACGAGAGCCGCCGCAATGCGTCAGCGTTGCGTCGATGTAGCCGCGCTCTTGTTGCTGAATAAAGTCGTCCAATGTTTGCCCCACCGGCATCGCGGCAATAGCCTGCTCGGCTTTGTCACCTTGGGCGTGGCTCACGATATGTGGCGGCAGATCGGTCGGCAAAATCATGTCTTCTTCGCATAAGGCGCAGGCGCGCTCGATCGCATTCTCTAGCTCTCGCACGTTTCCCGGATAGTCGTAATGACACAAAATGTCGACCGCCTCGGGGTCAATCTTTTTCGGTTCACCTCCGCTTGCGCTCGCTTGCTTTTGCAAAAAATGATTCACCAGAAGCGGGACATCTTCCAGCCGCTCCCGCAACGCCGGAAGCTCGATTGGAATGACTGCGAGCCGATAGTAAAGGTCTTCTCGAAAGGTCCCGTCCTTGAGCTTCGGCTGCAATGCCTCGTTCGTTGCGCCCACCACGCGCACATTCACAGGTGCGCTCTTGTTATCGCCGACACGTCGCACCTCACGTTCCTGCAACACACGAAGCAGCTTCGTCTGTAACGCCGGCGCCATCGAGTTGACCTCGTCCAGAAAGATTGTTCCTAGATTTGCCTCTTCAAATAACCCGCGCTTGTCCGCGACGGCGCCGGTAAAGGCGCCCTTTTTGTGGCCGAACAATTCCGATTCCAGCAAATTTTCCGGCAGGGCGCTGCAGTTGATCGCCACGAAAGGATGATGTTGGCGATTGCTGTTAAAATGCAAACCACGCGCCACCAATTCCTTGCCGGTCCCGCTCTCGCCGATGATTAGAACCGTGCTATCGGTGTCCGCCACCTTGTTGATCAAACTGTAGACGTTCTGCATCTTTCGGCTCGTACCGATGATGTTCTCGAAGCGGTAACGATTCTTTAGTTCTTTCCGAAGGTACGTATTTTCACGAACGGCCGCCTGATGATCGAGGGCCCGTTGCAAGGTCAGTTGCAGCTCGTCGATCTTGAACGGCTTGGGTACATACCCGTACGCGCCCATCTTCATCGCTTCGATTGCCGTGTCGACCGACGCATAGGCGGTGATTAAAATCACGTGCGTCTGGCGATGATGTTCGCGCACGTGCCGCAGCACATCGAACCCGCTCATCGTCTCCATTTTGATGTCGGTAATCACCACCTGCGGCTGGATCGCATCGAGCTGTTCGACGGCTTTTGTCGCGGAGTTGAACGGAAAAACTTGATGACCCTTTTCGCGACAGAGCGTCACAATCACTTCCACCATCGCCGGCTCGTCGTCGATAATGATGATCTTCGCCATAAAATCTCAGCGCGGAGAATATTTCAGATTTGAGAAAAAGAAAGCGGAAATGAGAATGACGGGCAGCCTATTGCTCGCTGATTTCACCTCCGATCATGATCCAAGGGACCGTATCTTCGTAGGCAACGAGCGCATCAAACAAATTTCTTCGCGATCCACCGAACGGAATTGCCACCAGATCAGCAAAGTAATTTTGTCGGATTCTACCTAGCCCATCCGGCTTCCCGAGAGCCTCCGCCGGATTGACCGTCACCATCGACAAGATCTCTTCCGGTGAAACCCGAGGCCGATTCCTTTGAAATGCCCGCATCTCGCCGAACAGGCTGAGGTCGTCATTGCTCGCCAGGCTATCGGTGCCGAGGCAGATATTGAACCCAAAGCTGCGCAATTTTTCGAACTGGAACGGCGAATGCCCGAAATATTTGTGACTGCGCGGACAGTGAACGACATGTACGGTGCCTTTCAATCCCTCGAGCAAATCAAAATCGCCCTCTGTGACTTCATTCAAGTGCGCAATGAGCCATTCTTTGTCATTCCGAGGCCTTCGGCCTTGCTCAGGGCAGGCTCCGCTGCCCTGGTTAAATAAGCCGTCGCCCTGAGCGGAGGCACGAAGTGCCGTAGTCGAACGGGGAAGCGGAGTCGAGGAATCTCTTACTGGTTCTCCGATTGCATTTAGAAAACTACTTAGTGGCGTCTTGCCTCCGCAATCGCCCATATCGCGCCCAATTCCCTGCATGAAGTCGTAGAGTGACCCCGAAGCGTCGCAAAACATTGATAGTTCTTCGTGGGATTCCGCCAGATGCGTCGTCAGCAAAACGTCTTCACGGCACGCAACCTCTTCGCAGCGCTGGTATAGATCAGCTGACGCCGTAAAAGGTGCATGCGGCGCCAGGCCCCAATTCTTCGCTGCTTTCAGGGCGACGACGGTACGATCAACGATTTCATTCGCGCGATTCGGTTCGCGAGCATCAATCAATTCTGCAAACCACCAGGTGCGAATCGGTTCGTTAATCTTCGCAATCAGTTCGGGAAACGCTTCAAGATTCGCAATTGCCGTTGTGCCATAACGCTTCGCTTCGGCAAAGCCTTCGTTGACCGAAATGATGTAATCTTCAGTGGATAATTTCGCCTTTTCCGCATTTATCGCGCCGATCCAAGCGGTAAACGAGTCCAGCCGCGGAATCTTTCCCCGCAAACAGGTGTAATCAAGGTGGCAATGCGCGTTAATCAGCCCCGGAAGCAGCGCTTGCTCGCCTAGATCGAGAACTTCACCTGGGGCCTCGAACTCTCCGAATTTTCCGACATCAACGATCTGACCCCCGGAAATGGCGACCGCGCCGTTTTCAATGGGCGGCCCGTCCATTGTCACAACGAATCGCGCACGAATAATCATTCGTCGATCGTCGTTCCGCCCTTTACAATTTTGCGGCATTCCGCCACGAGCAGGTTACAAGACTCCTGACAAAGAAGCGGAATTACTGTAGCCGCCGGTCTGCCCAATGGCTCCGCCTGATCACAGTTGGGATCGAATTTCTCCGGCGGCAACTTTGTCGATGCGGCCGCGCCACTGGCGTTGCGCTTCCAGAGAATCGTGCGCAAACACCCGCCGTCAGATCGACAGAAGTTTCCAACGAGATCATTGATTTGCTCGTCGGAAATCCTTGAGGCGACGCGATAAATTCCTGACTGTCGATCCAACGTTTCGCGCAGCGCCGTTGCTTTGAGTTGTTTTCCTTTCCAGGCGGTGAAGATCGCAAGTCTTCCCGGATAAAAATAGTCGAGAGCGCGCGCCGCTTCATCCAGGGTTGCTATTTCCAATCGCCAACCATGACGCAGATTCGGCGCGGTCTTGAGCGGCCGATAATCTCCAGCGTCATCCAGTTTAGCGATTTCTGTCGCATCCTCGGCCTGGCGGCCGACGGCGAGGTTCTCCCGTTGCCGGTCATCGCGATGTGAGAGGGCAAAACCACCTTGGGCTAACGGCCAGATCGCGATCTCTCCAACGTAACATGCGCCGCGCGCAAGCGCTGCGTCCAGAGCACGCTCAATGGCGTTGGGCATCGCACCGCGTGTTCTACGATAAACAGTGCGCGATAAGGCCGGCCGCGCGCTCAAGAAACTTTCGATCTTCGTCTTCGAACGCGTTCACCTTGTCGCTTTCAGCGTCGAGCATTCCCACAATTTGCTTATCCTCGTTAATCATTGGCACAATAATCTCCGACCGAGTGGTGTGGAACGCGGGCAAATATCGGGGATCCTTTCGCACGTCTCCAACCACGATCGGTTTGCCCGATTCCAAGGCCGCCCCGCATAACCCTTGAGTGATGGGAAAACGCGCGTACGCCGGAGGCTCGTCGCCGGTTTCCGTTAGAATCACAAACTCTTTCTTCGTCACCCTGTAAACGCCGACCCAATGATAATTACGGGCGGCGCGAATCATTTCGGCCAACTGCTTTAAACGTTTCGCCGTGCAACCGCCGGCCAGGGCGAAGGCGCCGATTTCCTGCAGCTTCTTACAGGTATCAGGTTTCATGTGGGTCAGGTAACCTTCGACAGAAGCGATTATGAGACTGATTGCAACTGATTCGCTTCGGCGCAACTGGTGGCCTGTTCAACAATAAGCTGAGCAAAGCGCGCGTCCGTGCCGATGGCACGCGCGTAAAATAACCTGCGACCGTCAATTTCGTGTGGGTTCCGTTGAAAAATTTCGCCACGCCTACCGCTGGCAGTCATTGCTGACTTTTGACCAGCAATCCCGAGGAGCACCGGAATATCTTCGTAGCTGTGCAAGCCGTCGGAAATAAAAAATGGCACGACCACCACGTTCTTCGTGCTGGTCAATTTTACCCAATCGGAAACGAGCGGCGGCTCTTCCATATAAACGTTCAGCACCAGCGCATATTCTCCGAAAGCGCGAATTTTGTCCGCCTCGCGTTTCGCGGCGACGGCGCTGTTTTCATTCAAATCAGTGCCGTGCGCCACGATGAGCAGACTCGTTTGACCCGGATCAACATGCGGGGCTACGTCCCTGGCTCGCCTGAGAAGCAGCTCCGTTATAGACGAGTTGCTGCCCACGGGTGGACAGTAGTGCCACTGCTGGCCGTTCGGTCGTCTTATCGTTCGGTCATCCAGTTCAAGCTCACGCGGAATCACCGTCTGTGTGAAATAGCCTTCGCTGATAAAATTGGGAACGACATAAACGTCACGGATTTCGTCGGTATCAAACAGGAACAGGGCGTCACGTAGACTTGGCTCCTCTTTCCAGAAAGCACAGCGAACGTCGCGAAAAATCCCACGTCTTCGAATCTCCGCCGCATGCTCCAGAGTCGGCGTGCTCGAATCCGGATTCACCGTGGAGCCGTGACCCACGATGAGCAGGGCGCTATCTGACTTGGAAATCACAAAGCAACGTCCAACAGCCTGCCCTGAGCGCAAGCCAAATGGGTCCAATGCTCAACGCCGAATCTAGAATACCATGCCCCCTGGCGAGATTGATCCACCAACGAGCACATTTTTCGCCTCTTGATTGGACGTTGGGTGTTGAGCGTTGCGCGTTGGACGTTTACTCTTAGATCAATGCGCTATCGCACCTACAAAAACACTGATCTCACTGTGAGCGAGGTCGGATTCGGTCTCTGGACGATCTCGACCGGCTGGTGGGGCAATTTCACGGAGGCTGAAGCGATCGCTCTCATGCATAACGCGTTCGATCTCGGCGTAACCCTGTTCGATGCGGCTGATACTTATGGAAACGGATTAAGCGAGGAACTAATCGCTAAGGCGTTTCCGACACAGCGTGATGAAATCGTAATCGCAACCAAGGTCGGTTACGATTTTGTCACGCACGGGGAGACGCGAGGACGCGGCCAGCGCGAGATTCCACAGGATTTCTCGCCGGATGCGATCGCGCGGGCCACGGAGGCGGCGCTCAAGCGATTGAAGACAGATCGGATCGATTTGTTGCAGCTGCATAATATCCGCATGGAGCAGGTCTACGACGATCCACTTTGGACCACCCTGGAAAAACTAAAGAACGCAGGAAAGATTCGTTACTACGGCATCGCGCTTGGTCCGGCGATCGGTTGGTTGCACGAAGGAATCAATTCCATTCGCGAACGGGATATCACGACTATTCAGCACATCTACAATATGCTGGAACAACATCCCGGTCGGGCCATGCACGATGCCGCAACCGAGGCGGGCAAAGATACGATGTTCCTTATTCGCGTGACGCATTCGTCGGGAATGCTCGAAGGAAAATACACCGCGGAGACAACATTCCCGCCGACTGATCATCGCAGTCATCGGCCTCGCAGCTGGTTGCTCAATGGGATCAAAAAGATCGACAAACTGCGATTTCTGGAGAATTCCAATCGCACGCTCGGCCAGGCGGCCTTGCAATGGTTGCTCACGGATGAGCGCGTCGCATCCACCTTGCCCAACATTTACAACGAGGAACAGCTAATCGAATTTGCCAAGGCTCCGGTGTCGGCCGCTCTCACTGCCGACGATGTCGCCCAAATCGACGACCTTTACCGCGACAACTTCGGCTTGGAACCGGAAGAACCGAAATTCAAAGGGACGATGGAGATGCCGGCGGCGACCGCCGCGGTGTAACGGCGCCAGCGGGCACGATGGAGACGGCCTGCCCTCAGGCCGTCGGAAGCTCCACGCCACCAAAAAATCTCTGGGCCACGAGGATGCTTCGACCCAACCTTACCACATCAGATCATGGATCGTACCACGATATGCCCACTCGTCGTCTTTCTTAATCAAACCTGCCCGCACCGCGTTTTGCTCTACGTAATTCCATTTTTGGCTATAATTTTCTCGTGAGCGTAGATACCGATCAAAGTAATCCGATTGCCAAATAGGTGGCGCGACATCGAGGGCTGCCGCGAGCTGACGGGAACTAACGCTCTTCCACATCTGCATCCAATTTGCCATCGGACGCGCGACAATCGTCCGACGCGCAAAAAAATGAACGTGATCGGGCATTAGAATGTAATGACCAACCCACCAGCCATCGCGTTCGGCCGAACGTCCCCATAGGCCACGCAGAATGACATGGCTTTCGGCACAAGCTAAGAGCTTTCGCCGCTTATGCGTGCACGTCGTGAAAAATACAATTGGATTGTCACGAAAAGAAGAAATGTGGGGTAAATGCCGGTGTTCCGTCATAAGGATTCCACAAAGTATCTCCACGGCCTGAGGGCAGGCCGTCTCCATCGTTCCATCGCACGCGGCACGCGTGCTACTCTAATCCGACTCGTCTTCTTCGACGGGTTGGGCGCGCCGAACCTGCTCGCGTTCTGGACGACGCCGCTGGTTGTTTGTCACCTGCTGCCCCGACGGTTTGTAAACGTCCTTGAAAACTTGCGCGATCATCGGCGCAGCGGTCGAGCCGCCATGGACTTTGCTGCCGACATCTCCCTCATAAAGGGCAGCGAAAGCGAATTGCGGTTGGTCAGCCGGCAAAAATCCTGAAAACCAGGCGGCCGTGCGCTCTTTGTTTTTCGGACCCCACTGGGCCGTACCCGTTTTCCCGGCGACCGCGACATTATCGAGGCTGGCCTGATGGCCCGTGCCGCCGGCTCCGTTCACGACGTCGATCATACCAGTCCGCACCTGATCCATCGTCTCTGGTGAGACGTCGAGTGTTCGCTTTTCGCGCACTTGATATGCGCTAACGATTTCGTTATCGAGGGTCTGCACCTGTTGCACGAGACGCGTTTGATAAAACGTGCCGCCGTTAGCCACGATCGCCATGGCTTGAGCCATTTGCAGTGGCGTCACCTGAGCGTCGCCTTGACCGATCGAAAGATTGGCAATGTCGCCGTTCAGCAACTTGCGGCCGTGCGTTGCTCTCATGTACTGGTCGTTCGGAATTCGCCCTTCGACTTCGCCACGTAATGGAATGCCGCATTTTGCCCCGAAGCCCAGCTTAAGCGCCCAATCAATGATCGGTTCAGCGCCAGTCTTGATTCCGGCTTGGTAAAACCAGGTATCACAAGATTCCGTCAGCGCCTGCACGAAATTCAAAGCGCCCCGATCTCCCTTCTTCCAGTTGTGGAACGTAATATTTCCAATATCGATCGACGGAACGCATTGATAAAGATCGTCCGGACGGACGGCGCCGCTCTCGAGCGCAGCCATACCCACTGCGACTTTGAAGGTAGAGCCCGGGGGATAAGATGAGCGAAACGCGCGAGGCAGTAACGGAATATCGGGATCGTCCTGTAAGGCCTTGAATTTTTCCGGGGAGATCGACGGCACGAAAAGATTTGGGTCGTAGGTGGGCCAGGAAGCCATCGCGAGAATGTCGCCGGTATTAGGATCAAGGATGACAATCGCGCCGCGCTTGGCCTTTGCTTCGAGTGCGTTTTCCGCCAGCTCTTGCAAACGGAGATCCAGAGTGGTGACTACACTGTAACCCGGAACAGGCAGAGTGATGAGCTTTTCCGAAGTCTTGCGCCCATCCTTATCGAAGGTGAGTTTGAACTCACCGTGCTTTCCCTTCAGCATCTCGTTGAACGTTTGTTCTAGCCCCTCCCGCCCCTCCGTTTCAGGCCAAAGCGTTTCATGGTTATCGATGATCCCGTCAGGATTACGGCCTGTTTTGCCGCTGTAGCCAACAATCTGACCAGCGAGTTTGCCATTCGGATAAACGCGCACATAAATCGGCCGCACTGACATTCCGGGAGGCAAACGATCTTTGACCTCCTCGTACTCCGATTTCGAGAGGTTCTGCACAATCTCGAACGGCATAATTCCGCGATTGCGGTAGTGGCGCAGAATCGCTTCGTCCGAAACCTTTATCGACCGATCGATTAGCTTTTCCGCTTTGCCAATTTTTTCGCGGACGAAACTGAGCGCCTGAGCGTCAGAAAAATCGAGCGGCGTGGGAAACGTAATCGCGAGATTATAGCTGATGCGATTTTGCGCCAGCGGCAGGCCGTTGCGATCGGTAATCTGACCCCGCGGCGCCGGAACATCGAGAATATAAGTCCGCGCGAGCTTCTGTGTTTCGAATGTAGGGATAATCGTTTCTTCCTCCGTCTCGGGCGACGGACTGGCCGCGGGAGTTGGCTGCGCCGGTACAAAACCGGCGCCAGCGACTAGAACCAGAACGACAGTCGGTAAAATTCTAATAAACATCATTTTCGAACCAACCCGGCGCAATCTGCGCAGGCTCAGTGACGCTGCAAGAAGCGATGCACTTCCTCGGCAAGCTTCGGACCGATTCCTTCTGTTGCGGCAATTTCTTCCACGGTCGCTTTTCGCAGCCGATTGACCGACCCAAATTTGCGCAGGAGCAGGCTTTTCCGGTTTTGGCTCACGCCCGGACAATCATCCAAAATGCTCTCGCCTACGCGCTTTTTCATCAACAATTGATGGTAGGTATTGGCGAAGCGATGCGCCTCGTCCCGAATTCGCTGGAGCAAATGCAACGCACCCGAATCTGCCGGAAGTTGCATTGGCAGCGCCCGCCCGGGCCGATAAATTTCTTCGTGCTCCTTGGCCAAACCGATGATGGGAAGGTCGTGCAAGCCCAATCGCTGCAACTCGCGACAAGCCGAGGACAACTGACCCTTTCCCCCGTCCACGATGATCAGATCCGGTAATCGAACCAACGCCGCTCGCTCGTCTTCTCTTAGTTGAACGTTGGACGTTGAGCACCTGCCGCGCCGTAGCCCGGCGAAGGCGGGTTGGGCGTTGGGCGTTTGCTTTTCCAACCTTCGCAACCCATCAACCGTTTGCTCCTGCGAAAACTCCGCCACGTCCGGGTTCGCTTCGCGCGCTTCGAGTAAAACGCGCGAGTATCTCCGTCGCACGACTTCCGCCATGCTGGCGAAATCATCCTGCCCCTCGACCGTCCGTACACGATATCGCCGGTAGTTGTCTTTGTCCGGCACGCCTTCGCGAAAACAGACCATCGAGGCAACCACATGGGTCGTGGAAATGTTGGAGATGTCGAAACACTCCATTACGACGGGCAGGCGCGGTAGTTGAAGCGCCTCCGCCAGTGCCCGCACTTCCGCTGCTGGGTCAATTGTGCTGGGTAAAGTCCCGCGCGTGAAACGGCGTGTCGGCTTGGTTGTGTTGCGCAAATCCTCGATCATGTTGCGCAATTCGGCCGCCTTTTCGAAGTCGGTTTTCTCAGCGGCCTTGAGCATTTCCTCTTCTAAGGATGAAATCATCTCGCGCGAATGGCCTTCCAGAAACTCGCACGCTTCCGCCACTCGCTGGCGATATTGCTCGGCGGTAATCTCACTGAGACGCACCGGCACCTGGTAGGTCGACGATTTTAATTCGCGCTCAGTCGGCGAACCGCGCCCGAACGTCAAAACGCCAAACTTTTTCCGCATGAAATTCAGTGTTTGTCGCAAGGCCCCAGAATGTGCGTAGGGACCGAAATAGCGTGCGCCATCATCTTTTTTGAACCGTGCCATCCGGAAGCGCGGCCACCCCTCCGAGGTGTCGACCTTTACCACAAGAAACCGCTTATCATCTCGAAACGAAATATTGTAACGCGGCCGGTATTCTTTGATCAGTTTGCCTTCGAGCAAGACGGATTCTGTTTCGCTGCGCACCGTATGTGTCTCGAAATCCCAAACGCTCTCCAGCATGGCGCGCGTCTTGATGTCAGCTACAGCCAGCTTCGAAGGCATGAAGTAAGAAGCGACGCGCTTGCGCAGGTCTCGTGCTTTACCGACGTAAATGACGCGATTAAACCGGTCACGCATTAGATAGACGCCCGGTTTATGCGGCACGTCGTGGACCTTCTTGCTTAAATCCGGTTTTTCCTTTTTGGATAATGGCATCGATCGCAGTCGTAATGTACGCGTCGTGCCCAGGATCGACAATGGCAAGCCAACGAGCCGCGATTTCCAAAGCGACGTTTTGAAAACATCGGCGGCTTGGAAACCGCCGCTCCGTGTTTCTACGCCGTGCGCCGACGCGGCATGGCCGAATGAATCATCATTAATTCGCTGACATTCTCGGGTGTCAGCAAACCGACGAGACGCTTCATGTTGTCCAAGACAGGGAGAGCAGGTGAATTACTTTCCTGCATAATGCGAAAAGCATCCTCAAACCGCGTCCCGGTAGTAACTGTAGGGATATCGCGTCGCATCACGTCCCCTACGCGAATGTCAGGGTCGTCGCGCCGCAATGCCGAAATGATATCATGGCGCGTCAGCACACCGGCGACGGTGCCATTTTCGTCCACCACCGGAAAATCGTGCTGCGAGGTCGCGAGCAGGGCGTCCACTGCTTCTTGCAACGTGGCGCTGGTCGGAAGTGAACGAAACTCGCGCACCATCGCGCTCGAGACCGGCAATCCCCGCGATACATCTCTCATTTGTGCAAGCGCTGCTTCCTGGGTCGCGCCGATGTAGACGAAGAGCGCGATGAAAATCAGGAGTGGGTTCGCAAAGAGTCCGACGAAACCGAAGATAAATGCGAACGCCTGTCCGACCGTCGCTGCCGCTTGCGTAGCCCGGGCGTAACTCATTCGTGTGGCCAGCAGCGCACGCAAGATCCGACCACCATCCATCGGAAATGCCGGCAGCAAATTGAAAAGCACCAGCCAAACGTTGATTTGCATCAACTTCATCAACAAATTTGGCCCCTCAAAAACGGTTGTATCCGCGGCCGCCTGCCAACCGATCACAAGCCAGAGCCCGAGCGCGATCACCACGTTCACGGCCGGCCCCGCCGCCGCAATAATCAATTCCTGAGTTGGTTCCTCCGGCATCCGCTCCAGCCGCGCGACACCGCCAATCGGCAGCAAGGTGATATCAGGGGTGTTGATACCGAATGCCTTGGCCGCCAGCGCGTGTCCAAATTCATGCAACACAACGCAGGCAAAGAGTAGCAGGATAAACAGGATGCGACCCAGCGCTGCGGCCGAGCCACCTTCCGAATAATAGCCAAGAGCCAACCAGCCGATCAGCAGCAAGAAGGTGATGTGAATCCGCAGTTCAATGCCGGCAATACGAATAATTGGAATAGACCAGCTCATGGATACAGCGTCGTCTGCTTCTAGATCGCGCGCCAGCGATCTTAAAGACACCAACGTCGCAAAATTTTGTCATTCCGAGCGAAGTCGAGAAATCTCTTGTTATTATTTGATCCAACAGTGAGAGGCGTCTCGACTCCGCTCGATGTGACAGACTGATTTTAGCGCGATGAAACCCTTCGATATCGCTGTCGTTGGCGGCGGCCCGGCGGGATCGACCTGTGCGGCGTGTTGCGCATCGGCCGGTCTCCGTACTCTCGTGCTGGAGCGTGAGAGATTTCCCCGCGAAAAGGTTTGCGGTGATTGCATAAATCCGGCGTGTTGGCCAGTACTCAAGCGGCTCAGTCTTTCGCAGCGCGTTCGAGCATTGCCGCACGCCGAACTCGAAGCGGTTGAGTTTATTGCCATCGACGGCCAAAGCGTCCATGTAGATCTTCCATCGGGAGACGAGTCCGAGATCGCGGTCAAGCGAAGTCTCTTTGACAATCTCTTGTTTGCGCGCGCCCGCGAGGTCGGTTCCGAAGTCCGCGATGCAACCACGGTAACAGCGATTGAAAAGACTTCTTCGGGCAAGTGGCGAATCACGGCCGGACAAACCGATTTCGAGGCACAGGTTCTCATCGCGGCGGATGGACGTAACTCGACGGTCGCACGCATACGCAACTTGCTGCCGCGAACTCAACGCGAACGTATCGCCTTGCAAACGCACATCGCCATGCCTCCTGATTTCGGCAACCGCGTGGTGCTGCAATTTCTAGAACAAGGGTATTCGGGCCAGGCTCCCGTAAATGAAAACGAGTTGAACGTTTGTCTGGTGGCAAAGCCGCGCGACATCGAGGCATTGAAAGATTGGGCGGTGAAACGATTTGCCGTTTCGCGCGATCACCCATGGCGCACAATCACACCTCTTACCCGGGCACCTTTGTCTCCTGCGCACGAAAATCTTTTCCTAATCGGAGACGCCGCACGTGTGGTGGAGCCGTTTACCGGCGAAGGCATTTATTATGCGCTGCGATCAGGCGAGCTGGCGGCCAACGCCGCCGTCAAGACCGTTCGTGGCCAAAGCCGGAAAACACCATTCCGCGACTTCAACCGCGAACATGCTGCGATGTATCACGGAAGATTATGGATAAACCGGATGGCGCGCGCCGCCGTCTTGTCACCGCGAATTGCGTCCTATTTAGTCCAAGCGGCGCGATTTCAACCGTCGATCTTGCGTTCGCTCACGGCGAAAATCGTGAGGTAACGCCGATTGCAGCTCTACAAGATTTGCCGGCACGCTTTCACCGTGTTCGCCATCAACATGGCAATTGTCATCGGCCCGACCCCGCCTGGCACCGGAGTGATTGCGCCCGCCTTTCCGGCCACGTCATCAAAATCGACGTCGCCGACCAGCCGATAACCTCGCTCACTCGTCCTGTCCTCCACGCGATTGATTCCCACGTCCACAATTACCGCTCCTTCGCGCACGTGCTGTGATTTCACGAAACCCGCCCGGCCGATCGCGGCGATTACAATGTCAGCCGACCGCGTGATCTCCTCGAGATTGCGACTCTGGGAATGAACGACGGTCACGGTCGCGTTCGCGCCTTTACTTTTTTGCATGAGCAGAAGCGCGAGCGGTTTACCGACAATCATGCTGCGGCCAATGACAGCAACATGTGCCCCGGCGATCTCAATTTTGCTTTCCACGAGCAATCGCTGGATTCCAAGGGGTGTGCAAGGAACGAAGCCAGTCGGGTCGCCGAGCGCGAGCTTCGCGACATTCTCGGGATGAAATCCATCGACGTCTTTGCGCGGGTCGAGCGCACGCACGATGGCTGCTTCATCGATCTGTTTCGGCGGCGGCGACTGCACCAGAATGCCGTGAATTGCCGGATCGCGATTCAACTCTTCGACGCGTGCGAGCAATTCAGACTGCTTGATTGAGGCCGGTAGCTCGAGCTTCCGTGAGTGCAGTCCGAGCTCGCGGCTCATTTTGTCCTTCGAACGGACATACGTTCGCGACGCGGGATTATCACCGACAAGGACAACTGCCAGACCAGGGGTGAGACCGCGCGATTTCAGTTCCGCGATTTCGCGGCGAAGATCGAGATAAACCTTTTCGGCGATGGCACGGCCGTCGATGAGTTTCGCCATGCGCGCAAGGTAATTGAGTCAGCGCCGTTCAACCAGCGCCATCATGGCATTTTGCAGACGCAATCGCTCGCTCTCGAATTCCGTTTCGGTCTTTGTCGCAACGACTTGATGTGGTCGGCCAAGAATCACACGAACCTTGGAAAATGGGCGGGGCAAAATAAAACGGTCCCAATTCTTTAGCCGCCAGCAACTGGAATACTCCAGGTGTAATGGAAACACTGCCGCGCCCGATCTTTGAGCGAGCAAAACGATGCCTGGGCCTAGTTCATAAGCAGGGCCGCGCGGTCCATCTGGAGCAATGACAACATCACGACCACGGGCGAGGACATCACCCAGCTGCAACATGGCCGTGGCGCCCTGGCGCGAGCTGGATCCGCGCACCACATCGAAGCCGATCCGTTGCACCAACGCTGCAATCCAGGCCCCGTCGCGACTGGCACTGATTAAGGCAGCCCCTTGTCGATGCGGAAAAAACCTCTTCAGGACAAGTGGCATAACGAGCAAACGGTTATGCCAGACCGCGCCGATCGCGCTTTCAGTCGCCGGTCTGACCAGCAAATCCCCGCGATCGTCGACTTCATAACGCAGAGTGCGCTCCCAAATCCTTAGCAACCAAAAGCCAATAACGATGAGCCATCGCGCACGCCAACCTTCGATTTTCAAATTTTTTTGTTTTTGCCAGCTTCAGCCTGCCATCGATAAGCGCTGGAATTCGGAAGCCCCATTTGGTCGAGCACGCGCCATACGACGGTATCGACAACTTCGGCGATTGTTTTCGGCCGGCTGTAAAAAGATGGAACGGCCGGCAGTACGATCGCACCCGCTTCGAGAAGCGCGACGATGTTTCGAGCATGAATCAGGCTCCAGGGTGTCTCGCGCGGGACGAGAATTAACTTGCGTCGCTCTTTCAAAAAAACATCCGCGGCTCGTAACAAAGCGCTGTCGCTCGTGCCTGAAGCGATTCGACCGATCGTTGCCATTGAACAGGGAATAATTACCATCGCATCAAACCGGGCTGAGCCGCTGACATAGGGCACATTCAAATCGGTCTCTGCATGTTCTCGAATACCTTCCGGAATTTTAAAGTCGTCCACCTCCTGAACCGCGACCTGTCTGGCGTGTGCGCTCATGACGAGATGGATCTCGTGCGCGGCGCAATCGATCTGCGCAAGCAATCGCTGCAGATAAATTGTTCCACTCGCGCCAGTCGCCGCAATTACAAGCTTCATCGGCAAAAGAATTACATCTGATCAAGCCAGCCACAACAGGAACAGGGTTATCTTGATTGGGCGGCGAACAGGTAGCACGAGCACACTCAATCTGTGAGACCAATCTGTTTGTGAAATGGACCCTATATGGGTCATCCCGAGCAGCGCCGGGATCGCGACCGGGTGGAGCGTTGACCTCACTTTCGAAGTGCCTGTTACTCTTTCTAACCAGTTTGATCAATCAACTTTATGTGAGGTCCTTCGCTTCGTTCAGGATGACACGAGCGAAAACGATCTGATAATGCGGGCTCACTCTATTTGTGAAACAACAAGGTTTACCCCACAGGCTGAAAGTCTCTCTTCCACTAGAGATATCCGCTGGCCGCCAATTTTCGGGTGAGATCCTTTTGGCGTCCCCGCAAGTCGGTGTAGAGCGCCTGATTATCTTTGCGCGGATCCTTTCTCGATTTTTTATCGATTTTGATCAGGTCGCGCACCAGTTTCTCAAGAGCGACTGGTTTGCCCTTCACCTGGCAGTAAGTCCAGGCTGCCTGAATGGCAGCACCGAGCGCGGCGCCTTCCGTTACCTTTAATGCCGCCACGGGATAGCCAAAAACATCGGCCACAATTTGCCGCCAAAGCGCGCTTTTGCTGCCACCACCAGTCACCCTAAGTTCGGTCGGTTCGATGCCAAGATCGACGACGCGTTTCAAACCATAGGCCAGACCCATGGTGATGCCTTCAATAACAGAGCGTGCGATTTCCGCCGGGTTCATGTTCTCCAAATTCAGCCCATGAAGCACAGCGGAACCACGCGGCAAGTTTGGCAATCGTTCTCCTTGTAGGTAAGGCAAGAAAAGCAAACCGCGCGCTCCAGCCGGCACACTTGCGACCTTTGCTTCCAACATCGGTACATCCCAGCCGAACAAAGAGGCGATGCGTTGAACCCCGACCGCGACATTCATCGTGCAAGCGAGCAATAGCCAATGGCCGGTGCTGTCGCAGAACGCGGCGAGGTCACCTTTCGAATCGATGATCGGTTGTTCGGTGAATGCGTAGACAGTTCCTGAAGTTCCAAGGCTCACTGTCACCATACCGGCTTTAGTATTTCCCGTGCCGAGCGCACTCAGCATATTGTCTCCACTCCCGGCACTCACGAGAATTTCACCGCTCAGCCCCCATTCCTCGCGAAGCGAATTGCGAAGTAATCCGGCTGGCCGTGTCGAGGAACGCAACGGAGGAAATTTTGAGAAGAGGTTCTTATCGACGAAATCGAACAGCGGTCGGTACCACTGGCGCGTGCGCACGTCGAGCAGGCCCGTGCCCGAGGCATCGCCATGTTCCATCTGTCGCTCGCCGGTTAGCCAGAAATTGACATAATCGTGTGGCAAAAGAACCGTTCGGATCCGCCGGAAATTTTGCGGTTCGTTTTCTTTGAGCCATAAGAGTTTTGGAGCAGTGTAGCCAGGAACCATGGCGTTGCCGGTGCGCTCGATCAGTTCTTCGACAATGCCGAATGCTTTGTTCAGCTTCTCTGTTTGCGAAGCCGTCGAGGTATCGCACCAAAGTTTCGCTGGGCGAATCGACTCATTCTTGGCATCGAGTGTAACCAGACCGTGCTGTTGCGCGCTCACACCGATGGCAACGATATCGCTCTTGCGATTACCGATCTGAGCAAGAGATTCGCGAATCGTTACACTAACCGCATCGATCCACGTCTGCGGATCTTGCTCCACATGGCCACGCGGCAAACCCGGAATGGGTTCATAACTTTGTTGTGCCGAAGCCAGAATCTTTCCGGATTCAACGTCGAGAACGAGCGTTTTTGTACTGGTAGTGCCGCTGTCGATGCCGAGGCAAAGCATAATTTAATTTCGCGCCGGAGTTTGAATTTGTTCTCAGGCAGGGGCAATAAGATACGCCATGGTAAAAAAACTCTTACATACGCGCTACCGCGTCAGTGACCTGGAGAAAACGGTCTCGTTTTACAAAGATGTTCTCGGTTTAAAGGAAATTCGCCGCCACACCTCGGGTCGCGGCTCGCAACTGGTGTTTTTTAAGGCACCGCAAAGCGAAGAGGAAATCGAGATTTGCAAATTTGATGCCAGCGGTCCGGTGGTGGTTGGCCCTGACCTAACGCATTTGGCCTTCGAGGTTGATGATCTTGACAAATTCGCGGGCGAAGCGGCCGCGAAGGGTTATCCCCTTTCGGACGGCCCCCATCGAACGGAAAGGGGCGACGCGATTGCATTTATCGACGCGCCGGAAGGTTACGAAATCGAACTCATTCAACGCGCGGCAAAGTAGTGCTAATCAGCGCTTCGGTAACGATGGGCTTGCACGGTCGAAAAACTTATCGCTAATTTCACGCCCATGAAGTTGCTCCCTGGCTGGACCTTAGGCTTTTGCATCGTTGCCGTTGCCGCGAGCACCTTTAGCCAGAAATTGGAACCGGAGGCCATCCGACCCTCCGGTGTCCCGAGCCCTCTGCCGAAAGAGGAGCAGACACCCAAAGTCACGCGTGCTCATGCGCGGAGCAAGCATGCCGCGGCGACTCCCCGCCCGGAACAGATGCCGCGGACTGGCGGCGGCGTGCCGTCAACGGGTGCCAAGTCCGTCATGATGGTTGATGCGCGCACCGGACAAACCTTGTACGAGAAAAATCCGGACGAAACGCGCCCGGCTGCGAGCACACAGAAGTTGTTGACCGCACTGATCATCGCAGAACATGGATTCCTGGACCAGCGGGTGACGGTCGAATCAATCGACACCATGGCTGAGCCGGTAAAATTGAACATTCGACCGGGGGACACTTATCAGCGCATCGATTTGTTGCGTGCCCTTCTGGTAAAAAGTCCAAATGACGTAGCACGATGTTTGGCCCGCGATCACGCTGGCAGTGTGGACGCATTTGCAGCCATAATGAATCAGCGTGCTCGCGAACTCGGCGCCACGCATTCGCATTTTGTTAATCCCAATGGTCTGCCCATTCCCGGGCAATACTCGTCGGCACGCGACCTTTCCCTGATCGCGCGTGCGGCCTACGCAAATTCGACGATCCGCTCAATCGTTTGTCTGCCAACGCTTGTTTTCCGTTACGCCAACGGTCGGACACGTGAGCTGGAAAATACGAACAAAGTTTTGAAACAACTCTCCTACTGTAACGGAATGAAAACGGGATATACCGAAGCGGCCGGACATTGCCTGATCGCCAGCGGCTCGCGGCCTGGCCGCGATATCATCGTCGTCGTCCTGGGTGACAGCAAATCAGGAGTGTGGCGAGACGCCTCGGCGTTGCTTTCGTGGGGCTTGTGGATGTAGCCTGCGCGCGTCCAACGGCTCCATGAGCGACCTTTTCGGAGAGCAACTGCAAGCTCTTCGCGCGCATTCGTTATATCGGCAACTTCGCGAAATCGGAAGTGCCCAAGGGGCTACCGTCAGTCTCGTCGGAAAGCATCTCGTTAATTTTTCGTCAAACGATTATCTCGGTCTCGCCAATGAGCCGCGGCTTCGTAAGGCCGCCATCGCCACGATGGACAAATTCGGCCTCGGCGCCGGCGCGTCGCGCTTAGTCAGCGGAACGCAGTCACCGCATATTCGCCTGGAAAACGCGTTGGCCAGGTGGAAGAAAACGGAAGCTGCCTTGTGTTTCAGCAGTGGATACGCCGCCGCTCTGGGAACCATTCAGGCATTGCTCACTAAAAACGACATCATCCTGCTCGACAAATTGTGCCACGCTTCGCTCATCGACGGCGCGAAGCTAAGCGGCGCGATCTTGCGCGTTTTCCCGCATAACCATTTGGGGAAGCTCGAGAGCCAGCTCAAGTGGGCACGACGCGAACATCCCGATGCCCGCATTCTCATCGTGACGGAATCTGTTTTCTCGATGGACGGCGACCGAGCACCTCTGCGCGAATTGGTCGAGATGAAACTTCGTTTCGCAGCTCTGCTGTTCCTCGACGAAGCGCATGCCATCGGCGTGATCGGGCCTAACGGGCGGGGCTTAGCCGCGGAAGAAAAGCTTGGCGACGCTGTCGACGTGCAAATGGGAACGTTAAGCAAGGGACTCGGCGGCAGTGGAGGGTACATTTGCGGTTCACGCAGTTTGATCGAGTGGCTCATTAACCGCGCCCGCTCCTTCGTTTTTTCCACCGCGCCGCCGCCGGCGCTGGCGGGTGCCGCCCTGGCTGCAGTTGATTTCCTCAATTCGCCGGAAGGAGAAGAACGTCGGCAGCTTCTCTGGCGCAACATCGAGACTTTGCACGATCAGCTTCCGCGGCAGTCTACCGATCAAAAAGCAAGCGATATCGCGAGCGCGATTTTTCCCTGGATCGTGGGTGATGAACAGGCAGCGATGGATCTGTCGCGGGCGTTAGGCAACGAGGGCTTCCTGGTTCCGGCAATCCGTTATCCGACCGTGGCCAAGGGATCAGCGCGATTGCGTATCACCGTCACAGCGGCGCACGAGCAGGCTCAAATCGAGGCGCTCTGTCGCGCCCTTCGACGCCTTACTTCCAAATTACCGAATGCTTACGGAGTGCGGGAAGAAGCCCAGTAACGCAGGAGCGGCGACGGCAGGAGCGCCGGATTGTGGTCCGGATTGTCTGAGCGTGCTGCTGGAATATCTTCGGGGCCTTCCGCGGGCGGCGCGGGCTCTGCCGCCGCTGCATCGGCGCTGGCGTACTTCGCCATCAACCTCTGCTCGAGAGTTTGGTGCCCGGCCGTGGTCTGGCTTGTGGTTGAGCAAGCGGGAAGCAAGGCGAAGCTAAGCAGGCAAGCGGCGATTTCGATCTTCATGTTTCGGGTGGTTTTGTCGGCAGGAACTTAGTTCAGGCGATGTTTTATAATTACTATAATTCGTCCGCGGAAGGCAAGCCAATTTTTAGCGTAGATGGAACCATTTTGCGTTCCAGCTTTCTCCGCCGCTGCATCGTGCGCAGATTTCCCGTTAGGTTACTTTTCTTTTTAAATAAATCGTTCCAAAATGGGTCTCAGTCTCTGCACCGTCGTTTCCGGCCAAAGCTCCCGCGCCGTCGTCAACGCCGAGTCCAAGGCGGAATGCTCCGGCCAGTGAGGTTCCGTCGGCACCTGCGGGATTGCTTCGATAAGAACCTTCTTCGCCGTCTCGGCATTCGCCGTGAGATGACCGAAAACGGTCTGCGCGGAGACCGGTTCTTCCTCCTCTTTCCAACAGTCGTAATCGGTAATCATGGCGATGGTGGCGAGGGCGATCTCGGCCTCGCGAGCCAGCTTCGCTTCCGGTAAGTTAGTCATCCCGATGACATCGAATCCGTGCTTTCGATTCAGCTCCGATTCCGCGCGGGTCGAGAAAGCAGGGCCATCCATATTCACATAAGTGCCACCGTCGTGAACCGTGATACCAAGCGAACGCGCGGATTCGGCCAGGATTTCTCGAAGGTTTGTGCTGATCGGCTCGGCGAATGAAATGTGGGCAGCGATTCCTTCCCCGAAGAACGTATGGTCCCGTCTCTGGCTCGTGCGGTCGTAAAATTGCGACGGTAACAGAATATCACGCGGCGCATATTTTTCCTGCAGACTACCCACCGCTGTCACGCAGATAATCCAACGGACATTGAGCGATCGCAGTGCATAGATATTCGCTCGGTAATTTAGTTCGTGCGGCAGAAGACGGTGCCCTCGACCGTGCCGCGGTAAAAAGTAAACTTGTCGGCCGCTGATTTTACCGCCCATAAGAACATCCGAAGGCGGACCGAACGGTGTATCGAGCTGGTGCTCGGTGGCGTCGCGGACCGCTTCCATCTTATACAAACCGCTTCCGCCGATGATTCCAATTGCCGGAGTCCCGTCGTTCATTCGCGTTCGATTAAATCCAAAAGATTAACAAGATGCGAAGCGGAAATCAGCCCCAGTCTGACAATTCCCTTTCTGTCACTCGCTTAGGCCACTTCGCGGCGCCGCTTTGAGCGGCCCCATCATTGTATCGAACAACGTGGCAGAGCGCGCCGGTCCGTGTATTATTCCGCCGGCCATGCCGAAATTCTTCATCAAAACATACGGCTGCCAGATGAATGAACGCGACTCGGAACAGGTCGCACATTCACTCATCACCCGAGGCTATGAACGCGTGGCGCACGAGGCGGAAGCCGACGTCGTGCTGCTGAACACCTGTAGTGTGCGCGATATGGCGGATCAAAAGGCGCTTGGGAAAATGGGAATGCTCGGACGCCTGGCCAAAGACCGGCCGCACGTCGTTTTTGGCTTTCTGGGGTGTATGGCCCAAGCACGCGGTTCTTCCTTGCTTAAGAATTTGCCCCACGTCGATCTGGTCGTCGGCACGCAAAAGTTCCATCGTGTGGCGGAATACGTGGAGGAGTTGGTCGCGCAAAAAAACGGCCGGGCTTCAGAAAACGTCCAACACCCAACGCCCAACGCCCAACGTCCAATGGAAGGGCGAATGGATGATCCACGCTTTTCGATCGTCGATATCGCCGAGGAAACTGGCTCGCAAGAAACAATCCGCCAGCAACAGCTCGCGAACAAGCAGGCGACCGCATTCGTCTCGATCATGCAGGGCTGCAACATGCACTGCACTTTTTGCATTGTGCCACAAACCCGCGGTCAAGAGCGCAGCAGATCAATTTCTGAAATCGTTCGTGAAGTCCGCCAGCTCGTTGCGCAAGGCGTTAAGGAAGTCACACTGTTAGGACAAATTGTAAATCTCTATGGGCGACATGAATTTCCGAAACAGGAAGGCAAGAGCCCGTTCGTCCAGTTATTGGAAGCAGTCCACGCGATTGACGGACTTGAGCGGCTCCGTTTTACTTCACCGCATCCGATCGGCTTTCGGGATGATTTGATCGAAGCTTTGGCGCGTTTGCCCAAGCTGGCCGAGCACGTGCATCTGCCACTGCAGTCGGGTTCAAACAAGATTCTCAAGAACATGCATCGTGCTTACACCGCGGAAAAATATGTCGAGCTTGTCCAGCGAATTCGAGGAACACGCGACGGGGTCGCGATCACAACCGACATTATCGTAGGCTTCCCAGGCGAAACCGAGAGCGATTACATTCAGACACGCGACCTGGTTGAAAAGATTCAATTCGATAACGCGTTTATATTTCGCTATTCACCGAGACGCGACACACCCGCCGCGGAAATGTCTGAACAAGTTGACGAACGGATCAAAGAGGAACGCAACCAAGATTTACTTGCGGTCGTAAACGAATCGGCGCGACTTGCCGGCAAGCGTTTGATCGGCCGCAATGTTGAAGTGCTTTGCGAAGGGTCGAGCAAAACGAATCCGGCCCGGCTCACCGGACGCACCCGCACCAACAAGATTGTCGTGTTTGAAGGTGGGGATGATCTTGTCGGCGGCATGGTCGATATAATGGTGAAGCAGGCAAATGGATTCAGCTTGTATGGAACGCCGACGGCGCGACGCTGACGCGCCAATCTTTTCTTCGCATGATCTACCACCTCTCTTTGCGAACTGCTGGAATCATCGCGGGCGCGTTCCTCGTTTTGATCGGTCTGCCGGGGTTATCGCGGCCCGAGCGCGTCCAGGACTTGGCACAGCGGTTGCCGCGTTCACGCGTCGCCGGTATCGTTCTGCTGACAATTGATGCTGCCTGGAGCCTTTGGCTGCTCGCCACCATGGAAATGGGTGAGTTCTCCAGCTTCCGACGCCCGCTGCTCATCGCTCTCCCGATCGGTTATTTTCTCGTGCTCCGGTTTGTTGATGAGTTTCTCACAGTGCGCGCACTTGGTATTCTTTGTTTACTCGCGGCTGAACCTTTGCTCGATGCCGCCTTCTTTCGCTACGAAAGCTCTCGCCTGGCCCTGACCGTGTTTGCTTATCTTCTCATTATGGCCGGAATTATGTGGGTCACGATGCCATACTTGCTGCGTGATGAAATCAAATGGAGCGCGCGCAATAACCTGCGCTGGCGAGCTGTGCACGGGATAGTCGTGCTTTACGGAGTAGCGCTTCTCGCGCTGGCCGTTACCCTTTATTGAAATAGCGGCCCGTCTCGGCGGCTGAAATGACTTTGCCGCTCAGGACAGCGGCCTCTACAAACAAAATATGAACCGGATTCTTGTGATCCGTGGTGGCGCCATCGGAGACTTCATTCTCACCTTGCCGGCGCTGAAATCGCTGCGGGAAGCAAATCCAGACTCGCAGATCGACCTGCTCGGCTACAAGCACATCGCGGAATTGGCAAACAATCGCTTTTACGCCAATGGCGTCCGCTCCATCGAATACGCGCCGCTCTCACGATTCTTCGCAAAAGATTCCGAGCTTTCCTCCGAGCTTAAGAACTACTTCGCCGGTTTTGATCTGGTCATTAGTTATCTTTTTGATCCGGATCAAATCTTCGAAAGCAATCTGCGCCGGTGCGGTGTCCGCGAATTTGTACGCGGCCCCGCCAAAATCGACCAAGGCACGCATGCCGCCCGTCAACTTGTCGAACCTATGGAGCAGCTCGGGCTCAAAGTCGAGACGCTGGCGGCGAAACTTTATCCCTCAGCCAACGATCGGCAATTCGCCCGCGAGTTCCTTCAAGATTGTACGCAACCGATGGTCGCGCTTCATCCGGGCAGTGGCAACGAAAGAAAAAATTGGCCGCTGCAAAATTGGATAGATCTCGGAGACAGTCTGCTGGGCTCATTGAGTTTTCAGGGATCGATTCTGATCGTTTGCGGCGAGGCGGATGCTACTAGAACCGGACGCCTGAGGTTAATTTGGAGTAATCCGCGCGTGCGATTTGCCGAAAACCTGACGCTTCCGCATTTGGCTGCTATGCTCGAGCACGGGACTTTTGTTGGGCATGACAGCGGCATTTCGCATTTGGCCGCGGCCGCCGGCGCAAATTGCATTTTACTCTTTGGCCCGACAGATCCGGCAATTTGGGCGCCGCAGGGAGAAAATGTTCGCATCATGCAGGCGCCAGGCGGAGATCTGCGCGGTTTAACGGTCGAGATCGTGCAGAATGCGATCTCGACTAATTTCAATTGGTAGGGACTGCGCGCTGCGCTGTCCGCAGGGCATTCCTCAACCAAGGGCGGCGCTCTCCAGACCGCCGTTTGCTATTAGTCGGCGGTTGAAAACCGCCGCTCCCAGTACGGCGAGACTCCAGTAACTCGTTAATCGGCAGCTTGCCGAAGACACAAAAGATTGAAGACTTTCAGCAAGCCGCCTAAAGGACGTGCTGGGGGCGGCAGCGATTGGTAGGGACAGCGCCTTATGCGCTGATGCGCATCGGCATTAACACGTAGAGAAAGGGAGTCTGTATTTTCAAGACCCCGGGACTCATCTCGTCAATCAGATCGAGAAAAACCTCGTCCTCGGCCAGGTTGCGCAGCGGCGCCATGAGGAACTCAGGATTAAAGGCGATGGAAAAATCGCGTCCTTTATAAACGACCGGTAGTGATTCTTTGGCCTCGCCTACTTCGGGTGTATTGGCCGTGATATCGATATTGTTCTTACTAAAGTTCAATTTAATCGAATTGGATTTCTCGCTCGCAAGCAAGGAAACCCGCCGCAACGAATTCAGAAATGTTTCTCGCTCCAGGGTAACGCGCTCTTTCGCCTCGGAAGGAATGACCTGGCGATAATTTGGATAATTTCCTTCTATCAGTTTGGAAACGAGAAGCGTTTTGTTCAGATCAAAGGCGATCTGACCGCTGCCTACACTCACCTTCACCTCGCCATCATCGGCGAGGAGACGTTGCAATTCCGTAACTGCCTTTGTTGGCACAATAATATCGGCTTCGTGGCTGCGCGGGAATTCCAGCTCGATGTCCACCATGGCGAGGCGCCGGCCATCGGTCGCAACGAGCGTAAGCTTGTTTTCCTTGAAGCTAAACAGAACGCCGTTCAAGACATAGCGCGTCTCGTCCGTCGAAATCGCATAGGAGGTCTTGCGCAATCCATCGCGCAAATCCTTTTGTCGAATAGTGACAACCTTCGCATTTTCAAACTTCGGGAGCGGCGGAAATTCCTCCTCCGGCAAACCAAGGATTTTGAAGAAGCTCTGGCCACTGCGAATGGAGGCGGCATTCTTGCCGTCGACATCTATCTGAATTTCACTGGAGGGCAACTCGCGCACGATGTTGAAAAGACGGCGCGCCGGCAGGGTGGTCGCGCCCGCCTTCTCCACCTGCGCTTCGAAACTCCCGCGCACTCCCACATCAAGGTCGGTCGTGGTGAGATGAACTTCGTTCCCGTTGGCTTGCAGCAAAACGTTGGAGAGAATCGGAAGCGTTGTACGCGTGCTCACCACGTTCTGGACCTGTTGCAGACCTTCGAGCAGCTTTTCTTTGGTAACGCTGAATTTCATGAGAAGAGGCGCGCGCCTAAGATGTAAAGCTTCCGTTTTTGTTCGGCAATCGCAAACTCGCGCCCCGCTTTAGCGCTGCAGCGAGCTGTCGATGAATGAAATTGTCTGCCGAACGCTGTCCTGTTCGTGCATTCGTTTCTTTACCAGTTTGCATGCATGTAAAACGGTACCGTGATCGCGACCGCCGAATGCTTCACCGATTTCGTTAAGGGATGCTTTCGTGAGCTCGCGGGCCAAATACATCGCCACCTGACGCGGAAAAGCAATGTTGGCCGGTCGCCGTTTGCTGGTCATATCGGCCAAGCGGACATCGAAATGTTCGGCCACCCGCCGTTGAATCTGCTCGATCGTGATCGAGTTTCGCGCCTCCTCCTGTAAAATATCTTTGAGCAGATGTTCGATGATTTCCTGCGTTAGCTCCTTTCCGCTAAGCGAGGCGAAGGAGGCGACGCGCATGAGGGCACCTTCGAGGCGTCGCACGTTGGTTCGAATTCTACTCGCCAAAAATTCCAGCACTTGGTCTTGCAGTTTGATTTGCAAGGCCAGCGCTTTCTTCCGCAATATAGCGAGACGGGTCTCGATCGCCGGCGGTTGTAATTCAGCTGTCAGCCCCCACTCGAAGCGCGAAACGAGCCGGTGTTCCAGATTTGTAATCTCCGAAGCTGGACGATCGCTCGAGAGCACAATTTGTTTATGTCCATCGAAAAGCGTGTTGAAGGTGTGAAAAAATTCTTCCTGCGAGCGCTCTTTGCCGCCGAGAAATTGAATGTCATCGATAAGAAGCAACTCGGCCTGACGATAACGTTTGCGGAATTTGACGAGGTTATTGTGCTGGATTGCGTCAATGAACTCGTTAATGAAAAGCTCGCTCGAGAGATACATCACCTTGGTGCTTTTCTTTTTCGCCCAAACGTAGTGTCCGATCGCCTGCATCAAGTGCGTCTTGCCCAGCCCAACGCCGCCGTAGATAAAGAGCGGGTTATATGTCCGGGCGGGTGATTGTGCGACGGCGAGACTGGCCGCATGCGCGATTTCGTTGTTCGGTCCGACGACAAATGTTTCGAAAGTGTTGCGCGGATTAAGTCCCGCGACGGTTCCGTTTGTTCTGTTATCGCGAAGCTGCTCGACCGGGAGTTCCTTTATCACCGCCTCATCGACTCCTGCCTCGGATGAAGTTCCCGAGGGAGAGGAAAACTTCACTTCTCGCGGTCCGCCCAAAGCCGCCACGATGGCGGCCTGGAGGGCGGCCATATGATTACTTTCAATCCAGAATTGGTAGATGTTATTCGGGACGCGAAAAGTGAGCGAATCACCGGTGGCTTTGACCAGCTCCACGGCCGAAAACCAGCGCTTGAATGTGTCGGCGCTTACCTGCGGTTTGAGCGCAACGGACAGTTTCTGCCATAGCTGAGCACACTTCTCGTCCATACCGACTTGTTAACAGCGTTACAGAATTGCCACAAAGGGCGATCCCCAGTGAAAGTGGTGACTCAAACGAAGCCGCTCCCAGCCTCGCGCCCGGTCAAAACTGCCAAGTTCTCGGGCCGAAAGCAGCCGTAAACACCTAAAATACGAGGGGAAAACCGTTTGGCACGAAGCAAGAGCGCGCGCTCCACTGCAAAGATGGATATCTTGTCGCAAGAGTAGCGTTGAAAGGGCGGATTCTTTACTCATTATCGGGCTGCAAAATTTTTCGAAACTGTTCACATCTTATTCACATCACTGCCCGTCCCGCCCTGCCAGCGGCTTGAGATTAGAAATCGCCTTAAACATCGACAAGAAAAAATCTGAATTTTATTTTTCGTCCGCGTTAAAAAAATCTTGACTGAAAAACCGAAACAGCATCACCGAGGGAAACCAAAATGATTTCATCAGAGAGAGGTTGACCGAATTGGCACCCACGCGCATTTTTTCTCCCTTTCGATCGAAATATTTCTGTCGCTCTGCATCGAAAAATGAATTTCAAGCCGACCAAACAGGCGAATAGCCATGAAGATGTTTGTCGATTGGTTCAAAAGTCGATCAAGCACTCTATCGGCAACCGCACGATCGCCTAAAGCATGCGCGCCAGTTTGTTTTTATCGTTGGCGCTTTTTCTTAACCTGTCTGCTGCACGAGCTGCTGACGAGCTGCTACCACCCTTCGGTTTTCGCTGGAATGATCCCATGCCGCGAGTCGAGGCCGTGCTCAAAGGTGCAAAAGCGAGAATTGTTGCCCGCGAAAAAAAGGAAAATCGCGAGATCTGGACCGTGGAGGGGTTAGTCCACCCCGGCTTAAAACGTACGCTCTTCACTTTCAAACAAGGCTCGCTCTTCGGCGTTGAACTCCAATACGAATATCCCGATCGTACGATCGAATGGTACAACCAGCGCATGGGCGAAATCCGCCGTTACTTCGACGCCAAGTTCGGGACGGGGAAATTAGTCTCCAGGTCGCGCGACAGCGATACCGAAGTCATCCAAACGCTGGTTGGTTACCAGTGGATGGTCGGCGCCACCATGCTTGAGCTGTTCTACTTTTCCGCGCAGCACGACGAACTCGTTTTCCGCACGATCAGCGTGGATTATAAAGCGCTGTGACCGACGAGTGACCGTGGATCCTTGCCGCGGCTGCGTTGCGCTTCCTTCTGCATACGCTTGAGACGGCTGGCCAAGCTCGCCTTCGCCGCCGAGCTTATCCGATCGATAAAAAGAATCCCGTTGAGATGATCCACTTCATGTTGCAAAGCGCGCGCCAGCAATCCGGTTGCCTCGATCTCGATCGATTCGCCCTCAAGCGTCTCTGCGCGCGCCACCACCGATTCAGAACGTTCGATCTCGCCCGTTATTTCGGGAAAGCTCAAACAACCTTCGGTGCCCATGCTGGCCTTATTGCCTAGCGTCAGTTCGGGATTCAGCAGAATGAGCGGCATTGCCGTCCTTGCATCCACCTGTTTGCCGTTCAATCTCATCGTGCTGGGCCGATCCTCCACGGCGGAAATATCCAGCACAGTGAGTTGTAGAGGCTCGCCGATTTGTTGGGCGGCGAGGCCGACACCATTGGCGGCGTGCATTGTCTCGATCATATTCGCGGCCAATTCGCGGATATGATTGTCCGGCTTTTCAATCCGTTTGCCTTTCGCGCGCAGGATTGGGTTTCCGTATTGCAGAATCGGGAGTCTCATTTTTCCTCGCGAGTGAAAGCCGGCAAATTTTTCACGCCCGCGAGCTTCAACGCATCCATCACTTTGATAATCGTGCCATACGACGCCTTCTTGTCGGCTTGCAGTGCCAGAGATGATTTGCGGGTGGCCGGGAGCTCGCGCACCGCCCCTTCCAGATCGTCGGCAGAGACGGCGCGACCATCGAGCTTGATCTCGTCATTTTGATCGACCGTTATAAGGGCGTGCTCCATTTCGGCGGGCACGGCCGCCGCCGTTTTTGATTCGGGAAGATTAATCTGAACCTCCGGCTGGTCTTTCTTGAATGTTGTCGAAACCACAAAAAAGATCAGCAGAATCGTCAGGATATCCACCAGTGAAACAATGATGATGGAGGGGGCCCGCCGTTTTTTGACAGCGAATTTCATGCAGTGAGCTAGCCCCGCTTCACGCCACTGGCGCGCTTGCCGGAATCGTAGTTCTCGAAGCCGGCATCTCCCCGGCCATGCGGCCAAAATAAATTTTCGAGAGAAGTTCGGTCACAAGCGATTCCATTTCTACCGACATCACTTCCACCTTCTTTGAAAAATAAACGAAGGCGACCAAGCTGGGTACGGCAATGCCTAACCCGAAAATCGTCGTGCTCAAGGCTTCGGAGATTCCCAGCGCGATTCGCTTTGCGTCCGCCGCGCCAGCGCTCAGCCCGAGGCTGGCAAAGACGTGGATTAAGCCCGAGACCGTGCCGATCAATCCAAGCAGCGGCGCAATGCCGACTATGACTTCGAGGACGACCAAACCGCGCTCCAGTCTGACCATTTCATGGCGCGCTCGCGTCTGGACCGCTTCGACATTATCGGATCGGGGCCAACGCAGGTGTTGCAAGGCCACCCGCACTATGCGCGCAAGTGAGGATGGATCATGATGAACAATCCGGGACAAGCGCTCGGCACTCGCACCCGGGACGAGGCGTTCCATCTCGCTCTCGATTACCAGCGGTAGCACATTTTTTTCCTGCAAGGCAAACGCGCGCAAAATAATGACCGTGACGGAAACGATCGAGCAGAGCAACAGCGGCAACATGAACAATCCGCCCTTGGTAAAAAAGCCGGTCACGCTCTGCAGCGCTTCTGGCATCTCGGCAATTATAAAAGTGGCGACCATTAGTTTGGATAAATGATGAAGTTCATCCCATCTATCTCCAGTCCTTCTGACGGCAAAGTATTGGCCACGTCTTCAGGAATGGGTGGAAGCTGCGCTTCCAGAATGGATTGTAAACAAATATTCGCGAAGGATTCGTTCGAAGTGTTCTCCGTGATCTTGAGATTCTTCACTCGGCCGGTCCGGTCGATGAAAAAATGCACCTGCAGCGTGCCGATAGTAGTCAGGTCGCGCCTCGCTTCCATGTAAGCATACCAACGCGATCCAATCGCATCCTTTAGGATCTTTTCGTATCTTCCCAGCGGGGTGCCCAACGCATTTACTGACGAGATCCCTCGATTGCTGATGCTCCCGGAGATGCGCGTTTGTTCTTTTAAAGGCCGATAGGCAGATCTCGGTTGCTGAGGCGTTGGAGCTGCGGAGGGGCGAACGGCCGGTGTCTGCGTCGGGCGCAGCATGGCCAGCTGGTCCGGAAGCGGGGTGCGGGTGGGCTGAGCCGACGGCGCTACGGACGGACTCTCTTGCGGTCGCGCACTCGGCTGCGGCCGCGCGCCTTCATTTGTCAACGAATAGGCGTGAGTCTCCAGATCAACCGCCGGTCGATCCTTTCCTTCCTGCGAAGGGAGCGGCGCGTCGCCCGTGGCAGGCAGTTGGCTGGCCGCGACCGAGTTGGCGTTCGATTCGAAAGTTTTCTCCTTGGGCGGTGCGGCCGATTGCTTTGATTCGTCAGTTTCCATGAACATCGAATTTTTTGGAACAGCTGGAGCGGGCGTGGGCAGGTCTACAAATGTGAGTTCGACCGGTTTTTCCTCCTCCATCGGCACTGTCTTGGAAAACAAACGGTCATGAAAAGTCGCGAGGACATAGCCAATCACGAGGTGAATAAGCAATGCCCCCAGCAGGGCCCAAAAAATTTTCCGGACCTCCTGTTTCCTTTCGACCGCATCATCTGCGGAGCGGCCGATCATGAACTCCGCCGTGGTCATGAGATTAATATAGACAATAGTCCGGGGCGGGGCGTTTTCACAGATTTGTGGGCGCGCATATTATCCTATCTTGTGCGCCCTGACAAAGGGCGGGGCGCATTCAGGCGATTCGGTGAATGGCCCTACCTTTCTTTCGATCGAACATTGGGTAGCGGCGATTGACCGCAATCGCCTGCCTTCCCGAAGCAACTCGCGCATGATGAAATAGATACTGCTGCGCATAACCGCCGTGATCGCCAAAATAGGTTTCGGAAAAGCTGCGCAGTTGCCCTGCTGTCATTTTTCGTTTCGTTGGAAAATACTGTTGCTTTAAAACGCGCTCGATCCAGACGTCGATCGGAAACGCCCGCAACCGTTCATAGGCAAAGAGCATTACACAATTAGCAACCTTCACGCCCACGCCCGGCAGGTCGCAAAGACCTGCCCGCAGTGCCTCATCGGAAAGCTCCCTCCATTGTTCGAGATCGGCCTCCCCGGAGGCAACGAGGCGCGCCGTCGCCAGCAGGTTTTTCGCCCGGTAACCGAGCGCGCACGCCCGCAAATCCTGTTCGGTGAGTTTCGCGATTCGAGATGGCGTTGGAAACGAATTCGCTTCGCAATTGATGATGCGCTGGCGCTTCCCGAAGCGAGTGCGCAACGTCTGCGAGATCTGGCGAATGTGCGCCACCTGTTTCATCGATGACGTGATGAATGTGGCCAGACATTCCCAGCGCGGCTGGCGCATGATTCGCAGGCCCCGGCAAAAATCGCGGGCTGCGCGCATCGGGGGATCTTTCGGAAAGGAGCGGCAGATTTCCGCGAGCGGGTGATCGAGCGCGAAATAATTTCCGATCACCTCCGCGGTCGTGCCTGCGAAGTGGAGACGGTTTCGCCGCTGCTTCACGTAAACGGCTTCCGACCCGATCGCCCCCGCATAGCCGTCACCGCATTTCTCCCAATGGAAGACCTGGCCGGAATCGAGTGTGCGCGCGAGATCGAAATCCGTCGCCGCGACTTCCCGCAGTGCTTCATTTCCCACGTGGAATTATGCTTCAAGGAGCGGCGGTTTCCAAACCGCCGAAGAGGCGTCAAAGAAATGGGACGCCGCCAGCAAGCCGTTTGCACCGGCGGTTTAGAAACCGCTTTGCGCCTCAACTTTTTTCTGTCACCTAACAGCGACGTGAATTCATGCCGATGACCAGTGTCTCCCAAGCCGTAAACCACCAGCCATAAATGCCCGAATCTGTCTTTAACGTGCGCCTGCTGATCGATGCGGTCGTTCTGCTCGTCTATTTTTTCGGCATTGTTGCGTTGGGCCTTTGGGCCGGACGGCGAAATAAGAACCTTCAGGATTTTGCCCTCGGCGGCCGGTCGATTCCATGGTGGGCGGTTCTGGGCTCGATCATTGCGGCGGAAACGAGCGCCGCGACCTTTCTGGGAACGCCAGCCGAAGGCTTCAAGACGAGGGGCTACTTCTACGGCCAGCTCGTTATCGGCACGATCCTGGCGCGTATCGTGGTCGCCTTCACCTTCCTCAAACCCTTCTACGACTATCGGGTTCAAAGCGTTTACGAGTTTCTCACCGTTCGGTTCGGGACCAGAACCAAGAACATGGCGAGTGGGATATTCCTTTTTACTCGCGTTTTGGGAATCGGTGTCCGCCTCTATCTCGGCGGCGCGATCATGGTGGTCATTTGGCGTTATCTCTTCCCATCCCTGCCCGTGAACCTGAACACGTACGTTTGGGGTATCATTTTCGTCACTGTCATCACGACGATTTATACGGCGGTTGGCGGAATCAAGGCTGTGGTGTGGACGGACTTGATCCAGGTCGTGGTGATGTTTAGCGCCGTCATCTTCTCGATTTTCCTGCTGCTTCACAGCATTCCCGGAGGGTTCGACACGGTGAAGGAGAACCTCGGCGGCCTCGGCAATATCAAGATTTTTCAAACCGGTTGGAATTCCCAGTTGCCGTTCGGCGAAGCGATGAAGGCGATGTTTGAAGAACCGTACACTCTGTTCGCCGCGTTCATCGGCTCCACCTTGATAACGATGGCAACTCACGGCACCGATCAGGACAACGTTCAACGGATGCTGACGGCGCCAAACTACCGGAAGTCTCAACTCTCACTGATTCTGAGCGGGGTTATGGATTTCCCGATCGCGATGGCGTTCCTGACCGTTGGCATCCTCCTTTCGGTTTACTACGCAGTGGTTCCAGGCGCCACAATGCCTGCCTCCGATAACGAAATCTTCGGTCATTACATCGTGCACGAGATGCCGGTGGTTTTTCGCGGGCTGATCATCGCGGGTGTTTTCGCCACGATGATGGGCTCGACTTCCGCCGCGCTAAATGCACTCGCGACCAGCTTCACGAAGGATTTCTATCTCCCGTATATTCGTCCGGGCGCGAGTGATCGTCAGGCCATCCGCGCCGCCAGGATCTCGACGGGAGTCTTCGGAATCCTCATGATCATCGTGGCGACAGTGGCGGCCAACGCGGTCCTCCATGATTCAAAGCTCACCATTATTCCGATCGCAATCGGAATCCTCGGCTACACCTATGGAGCGTTGCTAGCGGTTTTTCTCCTGGGAATGCTAACGCGCAGTCGGGGCTCCGACGGCATAAATGTGGTGGCCATGGTCGTGGGCATCACCTCCGTGCTCGTCTTATGCAAGATCACGATTCCGGCGTTCGATATTCTTGCGCTCTTCAAAGGAAAGCTAGTGGCTGCTGAATGGAATTTCGGCTGGTTCATGCCCGAGTGGTGGCCGAAAATCGCGTGGCCCTGGTTCGTTTTCGTCGGGTGCGTCGTCACGCTTGCCATTAGCATTCTCTTTCGAACGCCTGCGAGCCAGATTGCGGCCGCCAAGGCACACGTTGCATCCGCATCTCCAGTGAGCTAACGCGTCGAGTGTTTACTACGCTGTCTTTTCGCCCGCGAGCTTGATCCCAAGGTCCCGCAGCTGTCGCGGATCGACCTCCGCTGGCGACTGCGTCATCAAATCCGTTCCACGATTGTTTTTGGGGAAGGCCATGACGTCGCGGATGGTTTCCTCGCCGCAAATCAACATGACGAGACGATCGAGCCCAAGCGCGATCCCCCCGTGCGGCGGCGCGCCGAGTTTGAAGGCGCGCAGCAAGTGGCCAAACATCGATTGTTGATCTTCAGAACTGACACCGAGCGCTTCGAACATCTTCTCCTGCAACTCCGGCTCGTGAATCCGCAGACTGCCGCCGCCGACCTCGACGCCGTTTATAACGACGTCGTAGGCTTCGGCGCGAACTTCGCCAAATTTCTTCGCCTCCAGCAACGGCACGTCCTCCGCCTTTGGTCGCGTGAAGGGATGATGGACCGCGTTCCATTTGTTTTCCTCTGCACTCCATTGCATGAGCGGAAAATCGGTCACCCAAAGAAAATCGAGCTGCTCTTTGTCCTGGACGAGTTTTTGGAAGTCGGCGATGCGCAGACGCAGTCGGCCGAGCACTTCGCAGGCGATTTCCCATTTGTCGGCCGCAAACAAAATCAGGTCGCCCTCCTCGATGTTTAACTTCGATTTCAGGGCGGCTTTCTCGGCATCGCTGAAAAATTTCACGATGGGCGATTTCCATTCGCCGCCTTCGATTTTGATAAAGGCGAGCCCTTTCGCGCCGAAAGTCTTGGCGATTTCGGTGAGCTCATCGCTTTGTCCGATGGTGAGCCCGGCAAAACCTTTGGCGTTGATTGCCTTAACCACTCCTTCGGCATCGAGCGCGCCGCGAAAGACTTTGAAACTGCTGTTCTTGAAATCTTCGCCCAGATCGACCAATTCCATCCGAAACCGGCGGTCCGGTTTGTCGCTGCCGTATTTGCTAATCGCCTCGCGATAAGTCATCCGGTCGAACGGCGTCTTGATTCCGACGTTGCGCGTCGCTTGAAACACGGCAGCGAGCATGCCTTCGGTCAGCGCGAAAATGTCGTTCGCATCTACGAATGACGCCTCGATGTCAATCTGAGTGAACTCCGGCTGACGATCGGCACGGAGATCTTCGTCACGGAATGCTTTTGCGATCTGAAAGTATTTTTCGACCCCGGCGACCATGAGCAACTGCTTGTATTGCTGCGGCGCCTGGGGCAGCGCGTAAAATTTCCCAGGGACGAGACGGCTCGGCACAAGGAAATCGCGCGCGCCTTCCGGGGTGCTCTTGGAAAGGATTGGTGTCTCGACCTCGATATAGCCCTGTGCGTCGAGATAGTCGCGCGTCGCTTTTGTGGCTTTGTGGCGTAACCGCAAGTTGCGCGCAAGCTGCGGGCGGCGAAGATCGAAATAGCGGTAGGTCAGCCGCAGATCTTCGTTGTGGACGTCGGTATCGAGTTGAAACGGCAGATCGGCCGCACGATTGAGCACGCGCAACTCGCTCGGGAGGACTTCAATGTCGCCGGTCGCAAGCTTCGGATTTTCCGTCCCGGGGACGCGCGCCGCGACGCGCCCCGAAACCTGAATCACATCTTCGCTGCGCAAATGATGAGATTGCTTCGCCAGCTCTGCATTTTCCTCCGGACGAAAGACGACTTGGGTCAGTCCTTCGCGGTCGCGCAGATCGATGAAGATGACGCCGCCATGATCGCGCGACACGTGCACCCATCCGGCGAGCGCGACCTGCTTGCCGATGTCGATCTTGCGGAGCGAATTGCAATCGTGCGTGCGGAACATCTTTTTGTCATGTTGAGCGAAGTCGAAACACCTCTCGAATCAAAGAGTCAGGTCCTTCGACTCCGCTGCGCTTCGCTCAGGATGACAAGCTGGGTTGCGCTTGCAAGTGCGCAAGTAACTCTTCCTCTACTACCAGTCTCTCTTCGCGCGTAGCGAGTGTTTTCAATTTCACCTGCGGCCATTCATCACCGTAGAGAAGCGCGATAGTTGCGCCCAACTCTTCAGCGGTTTGAAATTGTTTGCCCACTTTCATAGTCGTGAGCGGATAATCCACGCGATAACCGTTCTCGCGAAGTGTCTGGATTTGCCCGAGCGCGTCGGCCCGGCGTTCTTCCTTCGCAATCACAACGTAAATGTCGATGTTGCCCCTGGTGCGGGTCGCTTTCTCCATCTTGTCGCGCGCGGCAGGCACTTCCTTGATTAGTTCGCCGAGAACGACATCGCCCATGGCAAATCCGAGCGCGGGCATGGAAACGGCCTCATCGCTGAGTTGCCCGATTAAATTGTCGTAACGGCCACCACCCGCGATGGCACGAAGCGTCCCGCTGCGATGAAAGACTTCAAAGACGATACCGGTGTAGTAAGCGAGACCGCGCACAATTCGGACATCGACATCGACGAAATTAGCCAGGCCCCGAGCACGAAGACCGTTAACAAGCTGCTCCAGCTTTTCGCTCTTGCCGCCTTCGCTTAAAGTCGTCAGGACGGGATCAGCCAGTTGGCCAAGCTTTTCCACAGTCTTTTCGCGCGGCTCGCGCTCCGACTTGTCGATAACTTGCAGTAATTCATCCCAGCGATCGACAGGAACATTCTTTTGGCGCAGGAAATCCGTCCAAAATTCGCGGTCGCTAATGCGAACAATAAAATCTTCTTCGCTAAAGCCGAACGCGCGCAGGACGTCTATGCAAAGCGCGACCAGCTCAACGTCCGCGGCCAGGTCGGTTTCCCCGACAATGTCGCAGTTAAGCTGGAAATGCTCGCGCAAGCGCCCGCGCTGTTGCTTTTCGTAGCGGAAAAATCGGCCGATCGAAAACCACTTGAGCGGCTTCTTAAATTCTCGTTCGTGCGCTGCCACAACCCGAGCCAGCGTTGGCGTGAGCTCCGGGCGCATTGCTACCTCGCGCTCGCGTTTGTCCATGAAATTGAAAAGCTGGCCAACAATTTCGGGACCGCTTTTCTTCTTATATAGCTCTGTCGGCTCAAGGATAGGCCCATCCCATTCGACGAAACCGTAGCGGCGCGCGACCTGACGCCACCGCTCAAAAACGTAACTACGAGCCGCGCAATCAGCCGGCAAAAAATCGCGAAAACCCGGTAATATTTGCATGCTTATCAGCCACTCCGTCGCCACAGCTGCTTACCATGCATAGACTTACGACCGGCGACCGCCACCGAGATTGCACAACAAAAATGCGGTCGAATAAACGCCGGCCACGAAGAGTCAAAGTTACTCACGACGGAGAGCATCCGTTTAACCAAAGCAAAGGACAAACAATGAAACAAACAAGATTACTGAAAATATTGGCGGCCGGAGCGGCTGGCGCGGTCGCGCTCAGCACGGCTTTCGCACAAGAATCCAGCACCACCACCACCACCACTGGCTCGACTGGGGTGAGCAGCACCACAAGTACAAGCACACTGAACGGCACGGGCACGATCAGCACGCTCAGCCCAAGTTCGGATTACGTTGTGTTTCGTGGCGAGGCTAGCGCGGCACCGGTGAAGTATTATTATTCGAAGAGCACAACCGTGGTCGATCCGGAAGGACGCACTGTCGAATTGTCGGCTCTTCGCCCTGATATGCCGGTGACCTACACCTACGTAAAAGAGGGCGATCGCATGGTTATCACAAAGGTAACTCTGACGAAGCCAGTCTCGTACTACGAGAAAAAGGAAACCACAACGACAACAACAACCAGGCCGTAATTGTAGCAGCCACCGCTGTGGACGCGGTGCGCACGGCGCGCCGCGCCGTGGCTACGAGAGAATTCAGAAGCGCCGCCCGCGGGTTTATTCCCGCGGGCGCCTTTTTTTTGCTTAAATGTGGGAGCCTGCCTCAGAGCGGCGATCGGGACACCCAGGCCCCTCCCACATTAATCCTCATATCCGCGCGGGAATTTCTGATGCCATTTCCATGCGCTCTCAATAATTGCTTCCAATGATTGAAACTGCGGTTGCCAACCAAGTTCGCGTTTAATCTTTTCGGAGGCGGCAACCAATCGCGGCGGATCGCCGGGACGGCGGAATTTTTCCATCATATCAATCTTTCGGCTGGTGACTTTTCGCGCGACATCAATCACTTCACGCACACTGGAACCACCACCGGTACCGAGGTTATAGAATTCACTCTTGGGTGAATCCAGCGCAAGCATGTGCGCTTTGGCCAAATCGATAATGTGAATGTAGTCGCGAATACAGGTGCCGTCGGGCGTTTCATAATCGGTGCCGTAAACTTCCACGCAGGGTTTTTGTCCCAATGCCACTTTCAGTACGTTGGGAATCAGATGCGTTTCAAACCGGTGATCTTCTCCAAACCGGGCGGAGGCGCCGGCCGCGTTAAAATAACGAAGCGATACAAATTTCACGCCGTGAATCTCATCGTACCAACGCAGGATTCTTTCGAAGGCGAGTTTCGATTCTCCGTAAGGATTAATCGGGCGCATCGGTAAGGTTTCATCAATGGGTAGACGATCAGGCGGACCGAAAATCGAGCAGGTCGAGGAGAAAACGATCCGCTTAACGTCGGCCGCGACCATGGCATCGAGCAGATTCAAACCGTGCGCGATGTTGTTACGAAAATATTTAGAGGGGTCCTGCATCGATTCAACGACCACGGCGCTGGCGGCAAAATGCATCACGGCGTCGGGCCGGAAATTGGAAACAGCGGATTCGACGGCAGGCCGATCGGCCAGATCTCCTTCGATAAAGTTAGCGCGACCATCGACCGCGCGGCGGTGGCCTTCGCTCAAGTTATCGAAAATGGTGACGGCATGGCCCTCATCCAGGAGAACCTCACTACAGATGCTGCCAATATAGCCCGCACCGCCAACAACAAGAATTTTCATCCGCGCAAACGTCAGCGGATTACACCATTAATCAATCGGCGGCGTCATTTACGGACGCGGACGAAGATTTTTTCTGAAGCGCGACCATCATTTTGCGGACCATCCCGTGTTTCGCCCGCGGCCCCAGCACCTTCAAACTTTCTTCCCGGGATCCCCACTGCAAGACATCGATATTCACACGTTGAACGCCCCATCGTTTCACTTCGAGACGGCTCGGCTTGTAAAGATCGATCGTGTTGGTTCCGATCAGCGCAGTCCCATAATCGTCGATAACGTATTCTTCGTTCGTATCGACAAGGCGGAATCGAGTGCCGAGTGGAAAACGCGACCAGTCCGAGGCCGCACTTTTGACCTGCCGGCCGGAAAGATAAGTACCGATCGCATTGTGAGGACCGCCCCTTTCATTTCTCGTGTAGGCAGTGGTCCGCACTTGCATGCGATGTCCGCTGACGGTTGAGACAACCTGTGGTTTGGGCACCTCCGCGCAGCTGACAAGGAAGCAACCGACAATGGCTGCGAGTGTAAGTCTTAGATATTTAAACATTTAGCAACACCGCGGCCTCCATACCATTCAAGGGATCTCTGGCAAGGAATATTTTACATCGTTAAGTAATTTTCTAATGTGCCCTGTGACCTGGAGCCGGGTGAGTGTGGGAGCAAATGTGGTGCTTGATGGGCGGCTCGCGATCTTTCACGAGCGCCAACGCTGGCTGGCCGTGGCCGATTTACATTTCGGCTATGAAGTGAGCCAGCGCGCCGCCGGAAATCTTTTTCCCCTCTGGGGCATGCATACCATCGAGAAGCGACTCAAAGATTTGCTGCAAGATTACAATCCGAAGCATCTTCTCCTCCTGGGAGACCTCGTTCATAATAACGAAGCGGCACGCGAGTTGGCCCAGCTAGTGAAGAAGTTGCGCGAATTGTGCGAGATTACCCTGATCGCCGGAAATCATGATCGCGACCTTGGTCAAACCGTCGATCTCGTCGATGCGTGGCGGAGCGATGGATATTATTTTCACCATGGCCATTGTGTAACGGAGCAACAAGGTTGCGTTCAAATCATCGGTCATCATCATCCCGCCGGAACAGTCCGAGATGGCGCGGGCTTACGATTGAAATTACCGGCCTTTGTTCAGCAAGAGAACTGCTGGATCTTACCGGCCTTCTCGCCGTGGGCCGCGGGAACGGAATGGCTGCCAGCGCCGTCCACGCGTATGTGGCTGTGCTCGCCACAACGCATTCTGCGGTTTCCTCCCGAGAGCGCTTGATGAGCGCTCGTCAAGCGCGCGCCGTTCCGGCCAAATCCGTCGTGCAATGCGGACAACGTGTCGCTTTAATCGGGATTGACATGGTGCAGGCGGGGCAATCCTTCACCGTCGGTGGCCCCGTTTTAGGACGCTTCAGGCGATTGATTCCCTTAACGAGGAGAAAAATACAAAACGCAACGATGACGAAGTTGATGCTGACGGTAATGAAATTCCCGTAGGCAAAAACCGGTCCGAGTTTTCTTGCCTCAGTCAAGGCCATGCCGGGCGGGATCTTATCGGACAACGGAAAGTAGAGATTACTGAAGTCGAGATTGCCGATGACCCTGCCAATCGGTGGCATCAACAGGTCTTCAACAATCGATGAGACAATTTTTCCAAAGGCGGCACCGATGATCACGCCAACAGCGAGATCGATGGCGTTACCTTTGACGGCAAATTCTTTAAACTCCTTCCACATGATGCAGGTGTAATCAGGACGCCACGATATTGACAAGCTTTTGGGGAATTACCACGACTTTATGTACGGTTTTCCCGACCAGAAGTAGTTGAATCTTCGGATTTGCCAGGGCCGCTCCTTTGAGTTCTTCTTCGGTCGCGTGGATCGAAAATGTCATGCGATCGCGGACTTTGCCGTTGATTTGCACGACCACCTCGACTTCATCTTCAACGAGCAGCCGTTCGTCATGAGTCGGCCACTGTTGTTCGGTAATGTCGCCGGGCTCATGGCTGAACTTTGCCCTTAACTTTTCCCACAACTCGGAACTGAGATGGGGCGCGAAGGGATCCAACAAGACCAAAAATGTTCGCATCGCGCCCAGCGGAATTTTTTCGGCATTGGTGAATGCGTTCACAAAAATCATCATCTGCGCAATCGCCGTGTTGAACGAAAGCGACTCGATGTCTTGCGTGACTTTCTTAACCGTCGCGTGAGTGATTTTGAGCTGCGCCTTGTTTGGCTCGATATCTTGAACTGCGGTGGACACTTCCCACGCCCCCGCCTGGTTCTCGGTCATGAGCAAACGCCAGACTCGCGCGAGGAATCGCGAAACACCTTCCACACCGCGCATGCTCCACGGTTTCATTTGTTCGAGCGGACCCATGAACATCTCGTAACAGCGAAATGCGTCCGCGCCGTACTTCTCGATGACATCATCTGGATTGACGATGTTTCCGCGCGACTTCGACATCTTCTGGTTGTCTTCGCCGAGAACAATCCCCTGGTTGACCAGGCGTTGAAACGGCTCCGGCTTGGAGAGATATCCGAGATCAAACAACACCTTGTGCCAGAAACGCGCGTAGAGGAGATGCAGGACGGCGTGCTCTGTTCCGCCGATATAAAGATCGACGCCGCCCGGCTTCGTTATTCCGTCGTCATTCGTCATTCGTGCTTCGTCATTTTTCCCTGCCCCCATCCAATAGCGTTCCGCTTCCTCCCCAACAAAACGCTTGTCGTTCTGCGGATCACAAAATCTCAGATAGTACCAACATGAACCCGCCCATTGCGGCATGGTGTTCGTTTCCCGCAGCGCCTTGTCAGAGTATTGAATCCACTCTTTCGCCTTCGCCAGTGGAGGTTCACCGGTGCCAGTTGGTTTGTAATCCTCGAGCGGCGGTGGAACAACCGGTAGTTCGCTCTCGTTGAGCGCACGATGTTTTCCCGCTTCCCAAACAATTGGGAACGGCTCGCCCCAATAACGCTGACGCGAGAAAAGCCAATCGCGCAGCTTGTAATTAACTGAACGCTTGCCGGCATTTCGCTCTTCCAACCACGCCGTGATCTTGCCGATGGCTTCCCGCGATGAAAGACCATTGATTACCGGCGAATTGATCGCGATACCATCGCCGACGAATCCAATTGGATCCTCATCACCAGGTGGTTGAACGACTTGGCGAATGGGAAGATTAAACTTGCGCGCGAATTCCAGATCACGCTCGTCATGCGCGGGTACTGCCATAATCGCGCCCGTGCCGTAAGCAAGCAGAACATAATCGGCAATCCAGATCGGGATTTGTTCGTTCGTCACCGGATTAAGCGCGTAACCTCCGGTGAAGACGCCCGTTTTTTCTTTGGCGAGATCGGTCCGCTGTAATTCGCTTTTGCGCGCGGTTCGTTCGCGATATTCGCGCACGGCGGGCCACTGTTCGTCCGTGACGATTAAGTCCACAAGTGAATGCTCCGGCGCGAGCACCATATAAGTAGCACCGTACAGTGTGTCAGGACGGGTGGTAAACACAGTGATGTCGTAGCCGCGTTCGCTAACGGCGGCGCTACCAGGGTCAGCGACCCCAATTATAGGAAATTGCACTTCCGCGCCTTCGCTTTTCCCGATCCAATTTCGCTGCAGCAATTTGATCGACTCGGGCCAATCGAGTCCCTCGAGCTCGTCGATTAGTCGTTCGGCATAGGCGGTGATCCGCAACATCCATTGCCGCATCGGCCGGCGCACCACCGGAAATCCTCCGATCTCGCTCCTGCCATCGATAACTTCCTCGTTGGCCAAGACCGTTCCCAGATCCGGACACCAATTCACCGGCACATCGGCGACATAGGCGAGCCGCACACTGTCCGGATCATTGCCAGAATACGTCTCGATCGGCTCCACTTTGTTTGTTTGCGGGTTGAACCATGAATTGTAGATCTGGAGAAAGATCCACTGCGTCCATTTGTAGTAGCGCGGATCAGTTGTGTTGATCTCGCGTTGCCAATCGTAGGAGAAGCCGATGGCTTTTAGCTGCGATTTGAACTTCGCGACATTATCCTGGGTTGTAATCGCAGGGTGCTGTCCGCTTTTAATGGCGTATTGCTCCGCGGGAAGACCAAACGCATCCCAGCCCATGGGATGCAAGACGTTGAAGCCACGCATCCGTTTGTAGCGGGCGATAATGTCCGTCGCGGTATAACCTTCCGGGTGCCCAACGTGCAGACCAGCGCCGCTCGGATAGGGGAACATATCAAGGACATAAAACTTCTGCTTGGCCGGATCGAAATTTTTCTCGTCGGGATTCGGGGCATGAAAAATCTGCCGCTCGTCCCAAATCGCCTGCCATTTCGGCTCGATCTGGTCGAATGGATAGGGTTTGCGGCGCTCGCTCATTGAATTAGGAAGAAGGTGGGCGAATCAGGAACGCAGGAAAACAGGAAATTACAAAAAGTTTACCGATGAACGAGCGACGTTCCGCTGGCGAAGACGAACCAGGCTGCTTGCTGGGCGGCAGTCTTTTTCCTGATTAAATTCTTTTCGTGACTTCGCTGCTCATCGCGACACGAAATGCGCACAAGACGCGCGAAATTCAGGAAATCCTCGGATCTGACTTCGAGCTGCGTGACCTCACGGCACATCCAGAAATTCCCGAAACCATCGAATCGGGAAAAACATTCGAAGAAAACGCCATCCTGAAAGCAGTTGCGGTGTCGAGAGAGTGTTCTGGTCTTGTGGCTGCGGACGACTCCGGTTTGGAAGTGGACGCGCTTGGCGGGGCACCTGGAATTTTCTCCGCGCGTTACGCCGGCAAGGATGCGATCGACAAACAGAATGTCGATAAACTATTGGGCGAGCTCGCGCGTCATTTCTCGTGGCGCACCGCTCCCAGTAGCGAGGTTTCCGAGAGGCAAGTTGGAAACCTGCGTAACTTATCGGCGCGATTTCGCTGCGTCATCGCGCTAACGCGCCGCGGCAGATTGCTCGAGACCTTCAAAGGAGCCGTCGAAGGGCGAATCGTAGACGTTCCGCGAGGCAGGCAAGGATTCGGCTATGATCCGATCTTCGTTCCAATCGGATTCGAGGAAACGTTTGCCGAATTGCCGATCGAACTAAAAAACCGGATCAGCCATCGCGCCCAGGCAATCCAGAAGCTCGCCCAGTATCTTACAAATCATTTTCCAAACAATTTCCGAGGGTAAAGTAGGCGATCCATTAAGAGGTAATTTCAGCTATCGGTCCAAATTTGCAGCGACGATTGCGAAGCGATCCTTAATATTGCGCCCCTGTAATGGTAAAGGTAACCGGAATTCTTATCTTAGAGATTGTCCCAGGTTTAAAACGCCAACGTTTGAATGCGCTGATCGCTGAATTGTCCAGAATCGAACTGCCGATGCCCTGTTCCATTGTCGCCCCGAGCACAGACCCGCTTGCCGGATCGACCGTGAGCATGGCGACGCCACTTCCCGTAATATGACGGCTGCGCGCTTCGTAGGGGTATTCAGGTCGCGGAGCACTAACAGCAAGTGTCTTTGGGTTACCTGCCACAGCCAAACGCGTTTGCCTCGGTAATCCGATCGGCACGACGGGCAATCTTTTCTGAACTTGGCGGGGTGGCGGTTGATCGTCGACAAAATCCGCGGGCGGGCCTATGTCGGGCGGTAACGTCGGTGATGGCTGAACTTCGTCTGGCTGTGTCGGCGGTTGCGGATTTTCGAGACCTTGCACGTCGACCTCGGTAAAACCAATTGCGGGACTGACTGGCATTTCGTGACGCAACGATGCCAAGGCTACGGCGGAAAGATGAATCGCTATAGCTGCCGTGAGCGAAGCCATGATATGCCATTTCGAACCTGGCCGATATTTCACCGCTTTGGCCGTCATCATTTCCTCTATGAGTGCAACACTCAAGTCGGCAAAATATTAAGCAGTGATGCGCCCTAAATGGGCATAGACACCTTGTCCGCGACTAAGACGAACTCATCCCGGTGGCGAGTCTGCGAGCAGGCACCTTGCCTGCCTTGTTGATTCCCCAAGATCGCCGGCTATTGCCCAGACTTGGGCGCCGCCCGGATTTGATAGCCGACCTTGGTAATTCCAACTCGGCGGACCTTATCGAGAATCGCAATAACATCACCGTGCATCGCCATCAGCTCACCACTGATTGACACTTTGATGTTTGGATTGTCCTGATGAAGTTGGAAAAGCCGCGGCAAGACCTGGTCATCCGGCAAAAATTGGCCATCAAAGAAGACGGCGTTACCCGCTCGCACTTGAATCGAGACATAATCCTTCTGCGTTTGCGGCGGTGGAGCGACTGCGGCTGGCAAGTTTACTTTGATACCCTTCATGTGGGTCTGGCTAAGGCTTACCATCATGAAGCTGGCGAGGAGAAAAAACATGATGTCAATCAACGGAATGATCTCGATCCGCGCCCGTTTCTTCGGAATTGGTGAAGTGACACGCATAAATCTATTAGTACGACGCGCCTGTCATTGTGAAAGTTATCGGGATTTTTACCTTGGGCGCACATTTGCCTGGCTGAAATCGCCAGCGCCGGAAAGCACTCACAGCTGCATTGTCCAAAATAGGATTGCCTATACTCACCGCCATGGTCGCGTCGCTGACACTGCCGCTTGCTGTATCGACACTTACAACGCACACGCCGCTGCCGGTGATTTTTCGGGAGCGCGCTTCATATGGATACTCAGGCTTTGGTGAGGCAATGGCCAAAGCCTTCGCCCCGGAAATTGTCATCGAACCTGGGGGCCGCGCTGCCTGAGGAGCTTTAATTGGTGCCGTTGGTTTCACCGGATGCTGCTGCTTAGGCGGGGGGGTAGTTTCTTCATGGAATTCCGGCATTTCCGTTGGCATAGGGGGTGGTTCGGGAAGCGGAATGTCTTCCGGCGGCGGCGTCGGTTGCTCCTCGACCGGCGCCAGCGTTGCTTCCACAGTGGCCGTGGGTATGTCGGAGAGATCCGGCGGCGGCTTTTCGTGCTTCATCGCCGCAACCACGGCGCCAATATATATCAACATCGCGCAGCCGAAAGCAGTCCACACAAGTCTTTTCGGGGGTGCCTGGTAAAGCAATGGCTTAGCCATAATTGTTCCTCACTTACTGCGCTCCTGGCGCCGGAATAGCCTTGGCGGATTCGCTCTTAATTTCGAAAGCGATCTTGTAGAAGCCGACCGATCGGAGAATATCGAGGACGCGAACGATATTCCCGTGCACCGTGTTGGCGTCGCCGCGAACGAAGACCTTGGCTTCAGGATTCTCCTGATGAACAGTCTGCAGCCTCTTCGTGAGCTTATCGTAGTCCATTTCTTCCTTATCAAAATAGGGGATGCCATTGGCGTTGACTGACACACTGATGTAGTCGCGCTTGGATTGAGTTTCGCCTGACTGACCGGTGGGGAGGGTGACCTTTATCCCCTTCATGTGCACCTGGCTCAGGCTCACCATCATGAAACTGGCAAGCAGAAAGAACATGATGTCGATCAACGGAATGATCTCGATCCGCGCCTTCTTGTGAGGAATTGGTGAAGCGACTCTCATTTGGTTGCTTTTGCGATTGCTCCCGTTCTCATCTTAATTCTCATCTTAATTCCAGGCCAAGCGGTTCCCCGTAATGGGATGCGTGCGGCTACCTCGTTGTCGTCATTTCCGCTTCCCGTTTGGCTTTCGAAGTCGCTTCCAGCATCACCTCCAGGTTCGTCGCTGCGGTCTGCAGTTCGAACTCTAAGTTAGACACTCGAGAAGTGAAAAAGTTAAAGGGAATCAACGCGAAAATGGCAATGCCAAGACCGCAGGCGGTGGCGATAAGCGCTTCGGCGATACCGCCGGTGACCGCTTGCACCGCTAGTTCCTCATTACCGAGGAAGCTAAATGACCGAATCAGACCAGTAATCGTTCCCAACAGACCGAGCAACGGGGCCAGGGTCACTAACGTGTCCATGACCACTAGGAACCGGCCGGCGCGCTTGATTTCGATGCCGGCCGCGACCTGCAGCGCTCCTTGTAGCGAGGCGTGCTGGTGATTCAAACCGTTCCACATCATACGCAACACTGGGTCGCGCGAGTCGCGTGACAATCGGGAAGCCTCGGCAACATCGCCCACCTCAATCGCGGTAAACACCTTCTCAATCCGCTTCGGATCGCGACGGAACCAGCGACCAGTCCACCAAAAGATTCTCTCGATCACGACCGTAAGCCCAATGATCGACACGATCAGGATTGGCCACATGATCGGGCCGCCCTTGCGGAAATTGTCGATCAAGAAGTTGCCGGTTAAAGGCGGGCCAGCGTTTATCGCTGGACTGGCAGAAGCGGCCGGGGACGGTGCCGGTGAGGGGGCACCACTAATTGTCGCCGTGACACTCGCTCCTGGCGCAGGAGAAATTCCAAGGGCTCCAGCCGGAGACGCACCGATTGCACCAGCCGGAGACGCGCCGATTGCCCCTGCTGGCGACATCCCCGGGGGGCCCGGCGGGGGAATGGGGGCGTTGGAATTAGCCGGAATTGCCGGATTCGCCGGCACGGCGGGATTCACCGGTGGAGCTGGATTCTGAGCTGCTGGCGCGGTCGCGTTGGGCGGCGGCGGTGGAGGAGCAGCCGGGCGAGTCTGGGCAAACGCAGTCAGCGCGATTAAACTGAGGCAGATAGTAAGTAGTGTTTTCATAATTACGGCCATGCTTGAGTTACTAACTCGATTGTGCCCATCTTTATCCCAAAGGAGTTCGTACCGAGTCCAGCCAAAACTTTTCACTTTTCTTTGAGACACTTCAACTTACGAAGGGTCACTTCTCTTATTTCGAATTATCTGCGTCCGTGGGATGTAAGGCAATGCACGATTTTGTCCGTGAACCGCGCAAATTTGGAGCTTCGCGCCGGTTTTAGATCAGCGCGCATTGCCCACGCCGTTGTGCAGCGGCGGCCAGTCGCCAATTATTGCCTCCAGCTGGTCGCCAGCGTGGATCGGACCGACACCGGAAGGTGTTCCGGTCAAAATGATATCGCCCGGCATGAGCGTCATTGATTGACTTGCAAAAGAAATGATCTGAGCGACCGAATAAATCATCTGACTGGTGCGCGCGTGTTGGCGCACTTCTCCATTTTGCCGCAATTCGATTGAAAGATCGTTCACCTGGACACCGGTGTACACGAATGGCCCAATCGGCGTGTAAGTGTCGAATGATTTACAACGGGCGAATTGCTTTTCGGTCTTCTGCAAGTCGCGGTCGCTAATATCCAGGCCAACGGTGTAGCCGAAAACATGCTCAACTGCACGCTCGACAGTTACATTTTTTGCGGGCAGTCCAATCACAACCGTGAGTTCGGTTTCGAAGTCAGTTTGGTGTTCCGGGAACGCGATTTCGATCGTGCCGTTGTACCGCAGGAGCGAGCTTGGCGCCTTAAACCAAAGCAACGGAGTCCCCAGCGGGGTTCGCTTCATCTCTGCGATGTGGTCGGCGTAATTCAGTCCGATCGCGATCACTTTCGATGGCGCGACCGGAAGAGCAATCTCGACCAGCGAAAGTTTCGTGATTTCGTCGGTCGGCTCGATGTCGATCCAGTACGGATTTTCGAGAATGTGGACTTCATCGTCGATGACTTCGCCATAGAAAAATTCTTCGCCCAGTCTAAAGCCACCGAAAATTCGCATAGAGGATCCGCAGATTACGCAGATTTCCGCAGATTAAGAAAAGCAAGAACTCAGCTCCAAAAAATCTGCGAAATCTGCGGACGATTGTCTTACTTGGCCACGACCCCGACAAAATCGCGTACCGCTTTCAGTTCCGGAATCGAAAACACATCACGATTACGCCTGAACCAAAATGCGCTCGATGAACCGCCATCAAGATTAAGGCCTCGCTGGACCTTGAAATTATCGACCAGCCGGGCTGAGGCCAAAATCTGCGAGAGCTGCGCCAACGAAACTTCCGAACAAAATCCCACCGCGGCCCGGTCATTCCCCACGACCGCAAATGTCCTCCGCGCAATGCGCGCCGTGTCCAGACCTTTCACCGCATGACCTGCGTCGACGAGCACCGGTCCACACTGCACCGCGGAATACGGGTTGCGGCGCGCCTTGGAATATTCGCTCACGCGAACAATTTGCGTGAAATCACGCGAAGAAATCAGCACCCCGGTCAAGAGGCGGGCATGGACCAGGGGCCTGACGATTTTACCCTCGATAATTCGCAGGCCAATCGGCGCGAAATCTGGGTCGAAATAGCCGCCATTCACTCCGGCCAAAAAATTCCCTGCCTGCATGGCACCGTCGAGATTGGACGCCCCATCGCGATTATCAATCACACGGAGCTGGCATGATTTCGGAGAGAAAATTGCAAGTTCGACTGTCGCGCTCTGACCCGTTATCGAATCTTCCATCTCAACCTTTCGATGCACGAGTCCGGCGGAGGGTGAATTCTCGTTGCGCGCCGTCTTCTCTTCCCACGCCGCAGCTGCGTTGAACGCGGCGGCAAATAGGAGAACAAGCGCCGTGTTAACCTGCATTATTCGCCGAAGCGAGCAATGCACCCGAAGGGCAGCTCGGCTTCCCGCCGAGCGGACATAAATGTCCGGGCTAAGCTTTAGCACTGTGCTTGTCGAGCAACGCCTGGAAGCGCGGATCTTTGCGCAGCCCGTCCCACGCCGGACTGATTTTGAGAAGCGGCACGGTAACGGGACTCGGCCGGCCCAACAAACCATCTAAAAGCTCGATGGCTCGGTCGTTTTCGCCCGCGATGCAATAGACTTCGGCCACGCCAGCCGTGATTTCCGGCCCGCCAAAGGCGTCTTTGCTCTCCGGAAGTATTTCGGCGGCGCGCCGCGCTTCAGTAAGAGCGGCATCCTTTTCTCCGAGATAAGCCAGGACTTTCGCATACTGGATACGTAGTTCCGGCGAATCGGGACTCTGTTTTAGTTGCGCTTCGACAAGGTCTTTTGCTTTCAGGAAGGCGGCGCGCGCGCCGGCTTCGTCGTGGAGCGCTTTTTGCGCAAACCCGATGAGATAATATTTGCCGCACAAGGCCGCGGGAATCCCCGCGAGGAGATCATCCGACAGGCTTTCCGCTTCGCGCAATGCTTCCTGGTATTTCCGTTCCAGAAGAAAAACGTCCACGCGTCCGCCGGCGATCCTGAGTTTGGACTCGTTATTCATCGGCATCGATTTCACCGCTTGAAACGCTTGTTCGGCAACGCTCAGATCGCCTTTTTCGGCGATGGCCAGCTTGGCCTTGGTCTCCCAAAGTCCGAGGTCGTCTGGATTCACCTTAAGTCCGCGGTCGATCGTTTTGTTAGCCGCATCGAAATCGCGCAGCGTCTGGTAACTGAGAGCGAGATTTTGAAGGACCCAACCGCCCTTTGGATTGAGACTGGCTGCTTTCTCCAGACTGGCGTTGGATTCCGACCATTTTCCCAGGCGGCGCTGGATCGCCCCCAGAGCGAGATAACCTTCGGCCTCGTTAGGCAGACCCCGCTGTGCGATTTCGAACTCTTTCAGCGCCGCCTCGAACTCATTGTCGCCGTAATAGAGCGAAAACCCCATGGCGAGGTGGGCCTCCGGCAAATCGGGCTGCAGTTGCAATGCTTGCTGCGCGAGAATACGGGCTTTTTCGCGGCGATTGGCCGTGCGCTCGAAGGTGTGGACAATCCAGCTTTCCAACTGCGAGTAGCGCGCGATAGCGAGCGCGAATTTCGGGTCGAGCTCGATGGCCCGCGCATAAAGTTGCTCGCTTTGTTTGAGTTTCCCAAAGTCCTCGAGGGCGTTTTGGAGATTGTGCGCCTGGACAAAAGCAAGATAGGCCTCGCCGTTCTCGGTGGGCTTGCGTTCCATTCGCGATTTTTCCGCGGGCGAAAGCTTCGCCTGGAGCGCGTCGGTGATTTTTTCGGCGAGATCGGTTTGGATCGCAAAGACATCCGTCACGTCGCGATCGTAATCGCTCGCCCAAATATGCTCATCGCTGTTTGCGTCGATCAATTGCACGTTCACCCGCACTTTGTTTCCGGAGCGGCGCACGCTGCCTTCGAGAATGTTTGAAACGCCGAGCGTCTTGCCGATCTCGCGGACGTTCGTCGTCTTGCCCCGGTACTGCATCACCGACGTGCGCGAGATCACTTTCAGCTCGCCGATTTTCGACAAATTCGTCAGGACATCGTCCTGGATGCCGTCGGCGAAATATGCGTTCTCTTTGTCGTCGCTTAGATTTTCAAACGGCAGGACGGCGATCGACTTGTCGATCTTGTGCGCGACGGCGCGCGGCAACAGAAAAAATCCCGCGGCGGAGGAGACAATCACGCCAGTCGCGATGAGCATGATGAGATTGCGCCGCCGATGTGTTCCGGCCGGAGTCGCCGGTGTTGCTTGAATCCCCTGCGGTGTGACGTCGTAGGCCCAAGCAAGAATAAGCGCTATCGGAAATCCAATGAGCAAAAGCACGACCACCAACCGGAACGTCCAATTCGGTAGCTCCCAAGCGGGAAAAACGGCCGACCCGATCTGAATGATAAATCCGGCGGCGATGATGTATGCCGCCGCGACCCGATAAACTTTTCGCCGCTGCACTTCTTCAAAGAAGCTGCTCATAATCAATGATTTGAAGTCGTGGCCAACCGATTACGTAAGCTTGATCTCAATAGACAGTCCTTGGGGGAAATATGTTCGCCGAAACCCAGACCACAACAAATTATGAAATATCAGAGCGACGTCGACCTCACGGCGCCGGCTGTAGCCGCCTCGCTCCGTCGAGGCGTTGAAAATCGTCTAGGAAACACGGCGACAGAGCGCCGTGGCTACATATCACCACGAATAATGCACAGTGTAGTGGACCGTCTTCTCTTCGTCCGGTTTTAGCTGCACCCGGAATTCGATCGTCTGCGCGTTTGTTTTCAGAAAATTCTCCGATTTCTCCGTGATGTCCCAATTGGTCCAGCGGAATAGGTGTTCCACAACGCGAATCTCGACCTGCTCCTTCTTGTGATTGCGCAATTTGATTTCGAACGATTCGTCCAGCCAATGATTGTTCGAGTCGACCTTGATATTGGTACGGCGACGTTCGCCCACGAGATCGAAGGCGTTACCGGTGTAGACCCTGAGCATTTCATCTTTCGGTGTGTGATCGATCGTGTTTTCTCCGGTGAACTCAAGCTGTTTATCCTCGTCCTGTTTATAAAAACGCACCCGTCCTTTAGGTAACGGCATGCCGAGATGGTTTGTCTCCGAATTCTTGAATTCGCGCATGACCGCGACCTTTGTCTCCATCTCCGTACCTACGTCCTGGTTATTGCGGATGTTTTCCATCCGGTAACCGCGCCACTGGTTCCAATCAATTTTTAGCCCATCATAAACGTAAACTCGCTCCGATTTCACGCCGCTCGCGCGAATGAACTCCACCTGTTTGGATTCGCGATCATGCAGGGTCGCCCGACGGGCCAGCGTATAAAGGTGGTAATCCTCAAATGCTTTTTCGCTTACGGGCGGGAGACCCGTGCTGGCTGCTCGCACCGCCATCTCGTCGTTGGCCATAAGACCTCCTTCAGCCCGCTGGATCTTGCTGACATCGCCAGCCATCAATTTGATCTTAGCGTTTTCGAAAGTTTTACCGCTCTGATTGTCCATCGTCACCCAACCAATGACATCGAGGAGATCGCTCTTCTCCGGCGCGACAATATTGTAACTCGCTTCCCAACTCATTCCGCCCGTGACATAGGCGAGTTCGGCTTCGAGCTTGCCGGGTTTGTCCGCTTGGAGGTGCCATTCAATCGTCGGCTTTAGAATCGTATCGCCGGTGAGCGCGGGAAAAACAGGCCGGCCCGGCAGAACAAACTGCAACTTTCCTTCCACTTCGATAATCGGCTGGCTTGTTCCCGCAGTCAGCGCCATCTGCGATTGATAATATGCCTGGCCGTAACGTTGCATGGCCGACTGCGCGTGGGACACATAGCCGCTCCGAATAATTTTCCCCTGTACAACTTTTTTTTGTCCCCATCCAAGATCAGTCTCAAAGTCGATCGTTTTTCCTTCGAAGAGCGACAGCAACAACTCCTGCGAGACTGGATCGTTTCGATAATTCTGCTCGAGGATTTGCAGATTCATTTTGCCGGCCGGATCGCGCAAAATGACGGAGTCGGGCTCAAGATGCGCGGTCGTTTCCGTGAAGCGCACATCGTTGACACCCTGCTTAAGATCGAGCGGGATTGTGTCGCGCACGACCGCAAAGTTTTGATTGTAAATGGTGAGCGCGGGCTGCGCGGCCGGAACCGTCTCAGCAAAAACAGCAAGAAGGATGGCGATGGGAAGTCTTAGTTTCATACTCAGCGAGTTAGACACGCAAACGCGTCAAAACCGAGGATGAATTCTTAGTGGCCACGATTCGGAAAAAATGTAGCAGCGGTTGTGTCAACCGCTGAGCTAAGTAGACAGGCGCTCGCCGCGGCGAGCGCCTCTACACACCGCCCACAGGGCGGGGGCTACAGCCCTACTTCGCCCCTGTTGCAAGCACGACCTGAAAATGCGGGCTCTGCTTTTCACGAGCTACCACCCCGACGTCGATATTCTCGAATCCGGCGTCTTCCAAAAATTCGTGCAACTGCACTTCACTAAAGCCGAGCCAGTGGTCGAGATAAAGCTCGCGCGCTTTCTCGAACCGATGGCTGAGCAAATCGAGGATCACAACGCGTCCGTTTTTCTTTAACATGCGATAACCTGCCGCGAGCGCACGCTCTGGGCGGATGGCATGATGGAGCGCCTGGCTGAAGATGGCTAAATCGACGCTCTCTTTCGCAATCGGCGGGTCCTGGATGTCGCCTAATCTGAACTCGAGGTTTTTAAACCCGTGTTTGCGCGCCAACTTCGATCCGAACTCGACCATCTTAGGCGAATTATCGATGGCGATAACTTTGCGCGCCTTCCTGGCCAGCAGTTGAGAAAGCGTGCCCTCACCGGCCCCGAGATCGGCCACGGTCAAAGGCGGCAACAACGTAATCAACGTATGCGCCAGCGCCTGCCAGGAACGACCGGGCACATAGCTGCGGCCAAATTTTCCCGCGAGCTCATCGAAATATTCGCGCGCCTTGTCCTGGCGCTTGCGCAATACCAGCTTCAGGGCGGTGCGATCCCGCGCGGTTTCCGGTAACTCGCGCGCGAGCGCGCGCACGATTTCACTCACCCGAGAGCGCGTCCCATTGCGTTGTCGCGCACCGGGCTCGTAATAGACGTTTTTTCCAGCGCGGCGATCCGTGACCACCCCGGCCCGTTTTAATTGGGCCAGATGACTTGAGATACGCGACTGACCCATGCCCATGATTTTCTGCAATTCGGCTACGGTCAGTTCCGCTTCTTCGAGAAGGAGGAGCAGACGCAGCCGAGTCGGATCGGCCAGCAGTCGCAGTAAATTTATGGTTGACGCCATCGAGCGATTAAACGATACATCTACATATCATGATTGGTCAATATGATCGGAACGTTGATGCGTTCCAGCGATAAACCGTCAACCCGATTTAAGATCGAAAGTGCCCCCGCTTTAACTCTTCAACTCTTCAACTCTTCAACTCTTTAACTCTTTAACCGCTTTAACCGCTTTAACCGCACATGCCTCGCCACATCTTCTCCTCCGAGTCCGTCACCGAAGGTCATCCCGATAAAGTTTGCGACACAATCAGCGATTGCGTCCTTGATGCATGCCTCGAGCAAGATCCGCATAGTCGCGTCGCATGCGAAACGCTGGCCAAGGGCACCCTCGTTGTGCTGGCGGGCGAAATTACCAGCAACGCCCGTTTCGATTTCATCGCGCTGACACGCGAAGCGATTCGCGGCATTGGATACACGAACACAGATTGCTGTTTTCACGCCGACACATGTCAGGTGCTCTGTGCGATGAGTGAACAATCTCGCGATATCAAGCAAGGTGTGGATGAAGCCGCCGCCGAAGGCAAAGGATCTGCGGAACAGGGTGCGGGCGATCAAGGTTTAATGTTTGGTTATGCCTGTAATGAAACGCCGGAACTGATGCCCGCGCCGATTTCGTTCGCGCATAAGCTCGGGCGCGAGCTGACCCGAATGCGCAAGTCCGGTGAAATTCCCTGGCTGCGACCGGACGCGAAGACGCAAGTGTCGATTGAATACGATGGCCTGGTTCCGAAGCGCGTCACGACAGTCGTCGTTTCCTCGCAACACTCAGCCGAGGTGAAACAAAAGGAGGTGCGCGAAACGCTGACGGAATTGTTGATCAAAAAAGTGATGCCAGCGGAGTGGCTCGATGCGAAAACAAGTTATCTTATTAATCCAACCGGACGCTTTGTTATTGGCGGGCCCGAAGGCGATGCCGGATTAACCGGCCGCAAAATTATCGTCGACAGCTACGGCGGAATGGGCCGCCACGGCGGCGGCGCATTCTCCGGCAAAGATCCAAGCAAAGTTGATCGTTCCGCCGCTTACATGGGGCGCTACGTTGCGAAGAATGTGGTTGCTTCCGGATTGGCCGATCGTTGCGAAGTGCAATTCGCCTACGCCATCGGGCATCCTGATCCGGTAAGCGTGAGCGTAAACAGTTTCGGAACTGGCAAAGTGAGCGATGACAAACTCACCGATGCAGTTTGCGAAATTTTCAGTTTCAAACCCGCCGAGATCATCAAACAACTCAATCTGCTTCGTCCCATTTACCGCAAGACGACGAACTACGGTCATTTTGGTCGAGTCGATGACCTCGATTCAATCACGTGGGAACGTACTGATCGGGCGGACGCGCTCAAACGCGCCGCCCTTTAGTTTTAAGTTTAAAGTTTGAAGTTTTAAGTATGGCCTATCAATCGTTCGAAGATTTGGAGGTTTGGCAGCGTAGTTCCAGACTTTCGGTCGCAATTTTTCAAAACTTCGAAAATTGCAAATTTTTCACGCTGAGAGATCAGATTCGGCGGTCTGGGCTATCCATCCCATCTAATATTGCCGAGGGCGCAGAACGGGGGAGTGCAAAGGACTTTGCTCATTTTCTAAATTTTTCGAAGGGCTCGTGCGCCGAATTGCGCACTCAAGTTTACATCGCGCGCAAGCTAAAGGTGGTAGAAAAGAGCGACTCGGAAGGCCTAATCGCCGAGACAAAAGAAATCTCCGCAATGCTTGAGGGACTTCGCCGCTCGATCTTAGCGAAGAGTGGTGCAAAACAAAAACGCGCCAGCCGAAGACGCTTAAAACTTAACACATAAAACTTAACACTATGGCTACTCCAGCAACCGACACTCGGACCAAAACAGAGGGCGATTACAAAGTTAAAGACATTTCATTGGCCGATTTTGGCAAAAAAGAGATTTCTATCGCCGAGAAGGAAATGCCCGGATTGATGGCGATCCGGGAGAAATACGCTCCGCACAAGCCGTTGGCGGGGGTGCGCATCACAGGGTCGTTGCACATGACGATTCAGACGGCGGTGTTGATCGAAACATTGGTCGATCTGGGCGCCACCGTGCGCTGGGCGAGCTGCAATATCTTCTCAACGCAAGACCATGCTGCCGCCGCCATAGCGAAGTCGGGCATTTCTGTCTTCGCATGGAAGGGCGAGAGCCTGGAAGATTATTGGTGGTGCACTTATGAAGCGCTCTCGCACCCAGATGGCAAAGGCCCACGGCTGATCGTCGACGACGGCGGTGACGCGACATTGCTCATTCACAAAGGCTACGAATTGGAAGAAGGCAGCGACTGGGCCAAGACGAAATCAGCCAACAAGGAAGAGCAGGTCATCAAGGATTTGTTGCTCGAGGTGCAGCGCGAGAATCCCTTTCGCTGGCACGAAATCGTCAAGGAATGGCGCGGCGTTTCCGAGGAAACGACCACGGGCGTGCATCGCCTTTACAAGATGCACCAGGAAAATCGTCTGCTCGTTCCCGCCATCAACGTCAATGATTCGGTCACCAAATCGAAGTTCGACAATCTCTATGGTTGCCGGCACTCGCTGGTCGATGGATTAAATCGCGCACTCGATGTTATGATCGCCGGCAAAGTCGCCGTCGTTTGTGGTTACGGGGATGTCGGCAAAGGTTGCGCCCAATCACTGCGTGGCCAGGGCGCGCGCGTCGTCATTACCGAGATCGACCCGATCAACGCCTTGCAAGCCGCCATGGAAGGCTACGAAGTCACGACCATCGAAGACACGCTTGGTCGCGGCGACATTTACATCGCCGCCACCGGCAACCTCAACATCATCACGCTCGATCACATGGAGCGAATGAAAGATCAAGCCATTGTGGCGAACATTGGTCATTTCGATAATGAGATCCAGGTCGACGCGTTGAACTCTGCTCAAGGCGTGAAACATACAAACATCAAACCGCAGGTGGACAAATATACGTTTGCCGACGGCCATGAAATTTTCCTCCTCGCCGAAGGCCGACTTGTGAATCTTGGTTGCGCCACCGGTCACCCGAGCTTCGTCATGTCGAACTCATTTTCCAATCAAGTCCTGGCCCAGCTCGATCTCTGGAAAAATCGAGACAGTTACAAAGTCGGAGTTTACGTCTTGTCGAAAAAACTCGACGAAGAAGTGGCGCGGCTTCATTTGGAAAAGATCGGCGTCAAACTCACCAAACTCACAAACGAACAAGCCGATTATCTCGGTGTTCCCGTCGACGGCCCGTTCAAGTCAGAACATTACCGGTATTAATTGGTAGGGACGCGACCAGCCTCTGCCAAGGCTCCGCCTCGGCACACTACTTCTGAGGTGTTACATTCTTAACCTCTACGTAACTGCAACCTTTATCGCGGCCGTGCTTCCATAAACCAGTGACGTGAACCTCTTTGCGATGCTTGGCCGCGTCCGTCAGCAGTTTCGATTCATGCATACCTGCTGCGAGGTATACCGAGGCGTTCGAATTTCTTTTTTCGAAGTCGAACATGATCTGGGGTGTGCAGGGCTGTCCCCGATGCAGCGTCACTTTGCCGACGTTGTCAAAACGCAAGCCCACCCGTGAGGCTTTTGCCGTTATCACTGTCTTTTCCGGTTGCGCACAGCCGGCCAATCCGGCTGTAATGAAAGCAATTACAAAGGAACTGCGAACTGATTTCATCGATTTAGGGTTACTTTCTTTGGGGCTTTCAGCATGTCAGGGTGTCGACGCTTATCTTGCCGCGAGTTCAAACGCGTATGCGATTCAGCGAAAATCAGCCGGGCGGCTTACGACGCGGCCTTTTTGGCGAAGAGTCAGGCACCGCGATTGAATCGGTGACACGGAGACGGCCAACTACGAGTTCGTCGATTTCGAGTCGTTTGATTTTAGCGCGGCCAATTACCAGGCGACCAATCGCAAGGACGCCGAGCGCGAGAGCGCCAATTGCCACGGCACCGATAGCCAATGCGCCCACTGTTTGTGCTCCGACCGCCAATGCGCGTACACGCATCGGTCCCAAATCCTGTACTGGGTCAACAAGTTGGCTGGTATTCACGTCCGCAACAAATTGTAAATGCGGCTGATACAGCCGGCTCTATACGTCGACAATCAGTTCATGTTCACCGTGACTGCGTCGCTGGGCTGGCCAATTTCCTTCTCGTTGATGACGGCGCGAGCGGTGTACGTGAGCTGGCCTGATCTGCCAGGCTTAGTATCGATCGCCGGTGTCCGCCAGAAAAAGCCGACGAGCTGCGGCGCGCTCTCGCCTTTGCCCTGCCGATAAAGATTGATGCCTGAAACTTCACCGCCGGCCTTGCGAAATGGAATCGTGACGTTGGGCCCGGTCTGACGCGGTTGACCAAGCTCGGCTCTGTAACTTTTCGGATCGAGCTTCGCCGAGATGATCTTGAGTGCCTTGCCAATCGCGTCGGTGAATTTGGAATGCGCTTTGATCCGTTCCACACGCGCCTGGCGGCGGGTATCAATGCCCGGTCGGACGGCGGCTGGCGCGCCCGACCCGCCAGGAAGATTGACATAGGAACCCTGCGATTGGCCTTCCAACACCGCGCGGGCGGCGTGACCTGGATCGGACTCGATATCCGGTCCGAGGGTTTCCAGAATATAAGCCGCGTACTTGGAATCGTTCACCCCGTTCGCGATCTCCGCCTGACTGAAACCAAGGCTTTCGCCAACTTTCAGAAATTCCTTTGCGAAGTTGTTATGCCAATCAATCTGACCGGCCCGGTCTGTGGGATAATAGGATTTGCTCATTGGTAAAACGCTCCTATGGATCGTGATAACCGATGGACCACGTGCGCGTCAATTTGAAACGAGGAGCGGCGGGTCCCAAGCCCGCCGATCTAAGGCGTCCTGGAAAGCTTCTCATTGTTAAGAGAAGTCCCTATTTCTGCTCCCGCTGCGCAATTTTCTCCGCCAGATACGCGGAGAAATAGCCGGCGTAACGTTCTTGCAATTCTGGGCGTTGCCAATCCTTGCCGGTAAGCGTCCTTCGACAGTTCGACGATCCGCAATTGCACTTTACCGAATAATTATCGTCGTCGGTGGTTGCCCAATCGTGGGTGAGCTCTTCACCGGGGCAAATCTCGCGCATGGCCACGAAGGTGATTTCGCCCCGCAGGCCAAGGTTTGGGTCGCAAGAATGGTTGCTGTAAAGCATCGAGCTCCCGCGCTCTTCGTCCGTGACCGGTGCGATGAACAAATCGTCACCGATCTGAATTTCGACCGGACCAAGACGCGGCGCGATTTTCTTTTGCAATTGTTGACGAGAAATGATGTGGCCGCCCTTCACCACCACAACCTCGTCTTTGGCAATGTCGGCCGTGGCAAATAATCCGCGTCCATGGATTTTGCTCTCGCGCACTTCGGTTTTCGGCGAGCGATAAGAAAGCGGCATCATAATTTAGCGCCAGCGTCCCGCTTATGACTCGAATTCGCAAGCCGGAGCGCGCGCAACTCTTCGACAAGACCGCCGCTATCGCACTCGGCAAGAACTCCGGGGAGCGCCGGCAGCTTGCCGGTATCATCGCCCACGACGAAGGATCGGCTCAGCGCGACTTTGGTCCGATGATTGGTTTCGGCAGGCTGCCGAGACCCGCAGGCTGGCAGCCTGCGCACCCCAGCAAATCAATCGCCCAGCTCTGATGAATCGTGTGCTGCGTCATCCTTTGTGGGGATCTCTCACTTCCGCTCGGATAATCGCAACGCACTCCTACGGCACAATTTTGTAAACGCTGCCGTTGCCGATATCCGTGATATAAAGCTCACCGTTCGCGTCTTCGCCAAACGACGATGGATTCTGGAGGTTGAATCCGCCCTGACGTGTCGGAAACAGTTGTGAAGTGATGTCCTGAAAGTTCGAGACGGTCGTGCCGTTGTAATCGAGAGTAAATATTTTACCGGCGAGGAAATCCCCGAACACATAAGTGCCTTGCAGCGCGGGAATCTGGGTGCCGCGATAAACATAGCCGCCGATTATCGTCCCACCGGTGGCGCGGCCATAATCCAGGATAGGGTCCACATTCCCGGGCGGCGGGGCGCCACCAACGACCGGATTTCCTGTGGGCGTCGCAATCGTGCCTTCGCGCAATCGCCAGCCATAGTTCTCGCCTCCACCCGGATTGGTTGCCTCTTGCACGTCGACCTCTTCACGCGTGTTCTGGCCAACATCGCCAATAAACATTCTTCCGTTCTGCCGGTCGAAGCTGGCGCGGTACGGATTGCGCAAACCGAAAAGCCAAATCTCCTGGCGAAACGTGCCCGAACCAAAGAACGGATTGTCGGATGGAATCGACGTTGTGCCCAAGTTTGAATCAACGTGAACGCGCAGGATTTTCCCCAGCAACGTCGTGTTGCTTTGCGCGTTGCCACCGGGTTCGATGTGTCCGGGACCTTGATCATTCGAACCGCCGCCGTCCCCCGTGCCAATGTAAAGATTGTTAGCATCCCCGGCCCGAGGGCTGAAGGCGATCCATCCGCCATTATGATTGGGCTGGGGATGATCAAACCTTAGCAGAATTTTCTCCCGCACCACTCTTCTCTTCCTATGTCGGCCGGCTGGAACCTGGAATTGCGAGATATGAGTGACTCCGTTGCCAAAGGCACCTCCTGGGGTGGTAAAGTTCAGATAGAATTTCCTATTGCTGGCGAAATTCGGATCGAACGCCATACCAAGGAGCCCTTGCTCGCCTGTGCTGGTCAGCATTCCCTGAATGTTGAAAAACGGTTTCCGGTTTAAACGACTAGTTCGCAAATCGAGAATGCGGATCTGCCCCGTCTGTTGAACAATAAACAGATGATTTACGTCGCCCGGTAGGGCCGTGACAAAGAGCGGCTGGGTCAATCCCGAGGCGACCCGCTGTGCCGTGAAGGTTGTCTGCGTCTTCGCCGTCGAGACGCACAGTAGCGTCATGGCAAAGCCATATAATATAGAGCGCATAGAGTGTAGCCGCTGGTGGTCGTTTCTCCCCTCGCGCTCCCGCATAATGTTGTAATTACCATAGAGCACAACGGTGGACCCGTCCACTCTCTCGACGGGAGGCACGAATTGGTTGCACATTTCTTCCCTTGGACGATGAAGAGATCGTGAAACGCTCAGGGAAGATCGTTCGAATCTTCACAGTCTTCCTCACGATTTCCGCATGGCTTGCGATTTCAAATCATTGCGCCTTTGGCACCATGGCCAGGGTAGAAAAGCCGTCGGATAACCAATGTCCATTTCATTCGAAGCACTCGGCGCCGGCAAAACCGAAGCCATCGAACGATTCGCCTTGCTGCAAAATTTTGCGAGCCGTCGCGCCGACAGGTGCACAAGATTTTGCTGCAAAAATTTTCGCAATTGATCGAATTGATTTTGCTGCAGCACTTATCGCCAAACCGCCCAGGATCGTAATTCCAACGTCCGCGCTCGATACCGGCCCACCTGGCGCAAATTCATTCGCTGAATTGATTCTACAGCGGAGCATCCTCGTTCACGCTCCGCCCATCATTGGGTAGGGACGCCGCGCCGCGGCGTCCGCGGACATCGCAGCGCGATGTCCCTACCAAAATCTCTCGAAATCCGCCTAAGGCGGATTGCCCTTTTTTTTCGCGGGCACCCGCCTGCCCTACAACGCCAATTTCAACTTCAGCACAGAAATGCAAAAACAGATTTTAATTTGGGTCGCCGCAACCGCATTTGCGACGACCGCGACTTTCGCGCAGGTCGAGGCGGTTCACCGAACCGCCACCGACCAGGAGCAAGGGCAAGTGAAAGAGCAAGAAAAACAAAAATACACCTGCCCGAGGCATCCGGAAGTCGTGTCCGACAAGCCCGGCCAGTGTCCGAAATGCGGGATGACACTTGTTCCGATGAAGACAGAAGGAAAACGCCCAACAGCCTGCCCTGAGCGCGAGCCGAATGGGCCCAACGCCCAACATCCAATGTCGAAGTCAGAGCATGCATCACATGACGCAAATGGAATGGTGATGCCGCATGAACACGATCAACAGATGTCGATGGAACACATGTCGATGCAATCATCGATCAACATTGCCGATCCGATGAATCGCGAAAGCTCCGGCACGGCGTGGGTGCCGGATTCGACGCCGATGTACGGTCATATGATGATGTTCGGCGACGACATGCTGATGTTGCACGGCGGGATTTCTGCCCGCTACACCAATGTGAGCACGCGCCGCGGCGACGATCGGATCGATGCGCCGAACTGGATCATGGCGATGTATTCGCATCCGTTCAACGACAGCGCCCAACTTGGCGGACGATTGATGATGAGTCTCGATCCCCTGACCGAAGGCGGGCGCGGATACCCACTGCTATTTCAAAGCGGCGAATCGTGGCACGATAGGCCGTTGCACGACCGGCAACATCCGCACGATCTCTTCGACGAGCTTTCCATTTCCTATTCGCAAAAATTCGATCACGATCTTTCCGCCTATTTGTATTTTGGTTATCCGGGCGAGCCGGCGCTCGGTCCCCCCACTTTTATGCATCGCCTCTCGGCCATGGATAATCCCGACGCACCGATCGGACATCACTGGCAGGATTCGACCCACATCACCTTCGGCGTCGCTACCGCCGGCGTGCAATGGCGCAACGTGAAAATCGAAGGCAGCTCATTTACCGGACGCGAACCGGATGAAAATCGTTACGATTTCGATCGCGCGCGTTTCGATTCATTCAGCGGCCGGATCTCCTGGAACCCAACGCAAAATCTCGCGCTCCAGGTTTCACACGGTTACCTCAAGAGTCCCGAAGCGCTCGAGCCAGACGTAAAACAGCATCGCACCACTGCGTCTCTGATTTACAATCAGCCGCTCGGTCACGATACGAACTGGTCGAACAGTTTCGTCTGGGGCCAGAACGACAATACCGGCGAAGGAAAAACGCAGTCGATTCTACTCGAATCAAATTATCAGCGCGGGCGCGACACGATTTACGGCCGTTGGGAACGCGTCGAGAAATCCGGACACGAACTCGTGCTGCGGCCTGTCGATCTTGGAAGAATTTTCCCTGTCAATGCGATCACGCTCGGTTACGTGCGGGATCTTTCGCACGGCGACAAGATCGACATCGGACTCGGGGGACAGTTCACGCTGAACGTCTGGCCCGATGGGCTCGACCGTTACTACGGCGATGATGGTGTTGGCTATGGTTTCCAATTTTTCCTGCGCATCCGGCCGTCCTTACATGGCAATCATTTAATGACTTCGACCCAAATGGACGGCGTTGCGTCGTCGGCGCCCAAATGATGGGACCCTAATGTGGGAGGGACCTTAGTGTCCCGATATCGCGGCGCCAAAGCTCCCTCCGACATTGGTGGCGCACGTTTCTGACTTTGCGTCCGATCGTGGTCGTCGCTACAAGTTCCGGTGTGAAAGCACACAAAGCCGCCGTCACTTTCATTTTTGTCACGGTCATGCTCGACATGCTCGCGCTCGGGCTCATCGCGCCGGTCTTGCCGAAACTTATTCTCGATTTTCTCGGCGGCAACGCCACCAGCGCGGCCAACTGGCTCGGCATTTTTGGGACTGTCTTCGCGCTCATGCAGTTTGTTTTTTCTCCGGTACTCGGTGTCTTATCGGACCAGTACGGCCGCCGCCCGGTAATCCTGCTATCGAACCTCGGACTTGGCTTGGATTACATCGTGATGGCGCTCTCGCCCACGATTGGATGGTTGTTTCTCGGGCGCGTCATTTCCGGCATCACCGCTTCAAGCATTCCGACTGCGATGGCCTACATCGCCGACGTCACGCCGAAAGAAAAACGTGCCGGTGCTTTCGGCATGATCGGCGTCGCATTCGGTCTAGGTTTTATTCTCGGACCGGCCATTGGGGGCCCGCTCGGCGACATCAGTCCACGTCTGCCTTTCTGGGTCGCGGCCGGGTTCAGCCTGGCCAACTGGATTTGGGGATACTTTTTCGTGCCGGAATCGCTCACGTCTGAGCACCGGAAAAAATTCACATTGCGCCGCGCGAATCCAGTCGGTTCGCTCGTCTTGCTACGATCGCATCCCGAATTGTGGAAGATCGCCACCGCGCAATTCCTCGCCTACGTCTCGCACGAAGTCTTCACCATCTGGGCCCTCTACGCCATCTACCGTTTTGCCTGGAACCAAAGCACCGTTGGCATTTCGCTCGCGATCGTCGGCATTTGTACCGCGGCGATCTCCGGCGGCCTGACTGGGAGGATCGTCGCCTGGCTCGGGGAACGGCGCACCTTGTTAATCGGCAATTTTTTCGGCGCGGCCGGAATGTTCGTTGCCGGTGTCGCCCGCACCGGAGCGGTTTATCTCGCGTCCATTCCGGTCATCTCGTTGTGGAATGTTTCCTTCCCGGCCGCGCAGGGTCTGATGACCCATCGCGTGAGCGAACGCGAGCAGGGCGAGTTGCAAGGCGCGATCAGCAGCTTGCGCTCGTTCTCTTTCCTGATCGGTCCCGGTTTATTTTCCTGGACGTTCGCCTGGTTCATTAACCCGAAACACGCGATTCAGATCCCGGGCGCGCCTTACTTTCTCGCCGCAGCCATGTTGTTCGTCGCGATGCTTTTGGCGATGCGTGTCGAACAACCGAAAATCGCGGCAAGATCGACATCCACTCCAGAAGTTCCTGACACCGTCCCGCCGGAAACGATCACATCGGGATTCGTCGCGCCCCCGCCGGAGGAGTTGTAGCGGCTCGCCGCGGCGAGCGCCTAACTAATGGATTCGGCGCCGCACAAGCGCCGCTACAACTGCTTTCGCATTCGCAAGATGCCCAGGCTGAGTCCATCACTCAGCGGAATATCGGAGCGCTCGCCGGAAGCGTACCCACACGCGGAATAGAACGGCACGCCGGGTAAAGTCGACGCCAATTCGATTGATTGAAATCCGGCCGCCCGAATCGCTTTTTCGCATTCTTCCAGAATCGCGCGGCCAAGGCCGCGCCGCGCATGGTCGGGGTGAATGAAGAACGCGCGAATGCGCGCCGCATCGTGCGCGGGATCAAGTTCTGCATCATCGCGGTTTGTTTGGTGGTCGCTTCCGAAAAGCGTTTTGCGTTTACTCCAGCCACCGCCACCGATCAGTTCGCCATTCTCCGCGACGACGAAATACGTGCCGTCGCGGATCAGTTGCCGATCTACGCCGAAAACGGAACCGAGGGCCGCGTCCATTTGGGCGCTGGAGTAATCGGCCCATGATAATCCGCGCACGGAAAGCGGAATTAGTTTTTCCAGTGCGGGAACATCACTTTCATTCGCCAAGCGAAGTTTCCACTGCTGTTTCATCTTTTCTCCTTTGAGAACGCCACATTTTAAGCTCGAAATCCGAAGTTCGAAGCTCGAAACAATCGGGAATGAACGAAGAGGAAAATTCGAAACGCTTCGATCTCGAAGACCGCGCCTTCGTTTTCGCAAAGCGCGTGCGTGCCTTTATTAAGACCCTCAGTAAAACGATCAGTTGGGCTCTTGCCTTTCCACCCCTTCGCTACAATGCATACGCATATCACGTACAGATGACATTTGGTGGCATTTTTGCGGTCATGACGTGGATCGGGCCGTTGACGGCCACTGGGGCATCATCGCGACGCATAAGTCATCTTTGACATCGACGAAGCGCGTCACGTTGTATCTGATTAATGGCGTGTGGGGTACGTTGCCATTGATCATCTTGGTTCACTTCTGGCTCGCGCACAGGGGATAATGGAACGCGATAGGTCTAACCAAGCGATGGAGCGAACGCGCACCCGCCGCGGCTCTACGCCCGCTCTCGCTTCCAATCTTTCCTTGCAAGTGACGCGCGCCCTCGGTGCCCGTCGCTCATCTTATTCTCGTTAGGTGTCTGGGCGTTATGCCAGTAAAGAAACTCAACCAATACAAGGGGCGGCTATCACCGAAGCAGATCGCCGACGGCATGAACGCGGCGCAACGGAACGCCCGGCGACTGGTCGACGACGCGAAATTGCTCTTGGATGCGGGTCGCTTTCCGTCCGCCGCCTCGCTCGCAATTCTCTCGATCGAGGAGTCCGGGAAGACGTCTATACTTCGGCATCTTTCAGTTGCGAAGGACGACAAAGAGATTGCGGACTGTTGGCGAGCGTATCGGTCACACACGAAAAAGAATGCCATGTGGATATTGACCGAATTGTTTTCCCAGGGAGCCCGGAAGCTAGACGACTTTCTCCCAATGTTTTTAGATGACGCCGAGCACCCACAGTTGCTTGATCAGGTGAAGCAAATTTCCTTTTATACCGACTGTCTCGGGAATGCTCATTGGTCAGAGCCTACTGATGTTATCGAAGAGCCATTGGTTCGAACCATCGTACAGATTGCGGATATCTTCGCGAGGGACAAGACCATATCAGCTCAAGAGATAGAACTCTGGATTCAGCATGTTGGTCCCGTGTGGATGGCAAGTCCCGATTGGATGCGCAAGGCTGTCGAAAATTGGTATTCTGAGATGCAACAAGTTGGATTAAAGCCCGCCGGCTCCAATGAAATGGAAGACTTCATTCGGCGAGGTATTATCCGCGCAGAATTCAATGACACCTAACCATGCGATGGAGCGAACGGCGGACCGCTGTGCGCTCCACTCTGAGATGATTTTCACACATTCAATCCGAGCAATGCGCGCCCTCGTCCGCCGTCGCTCATCTTGTTCTCGTTAGATCGTGAGCGTTCGTTTCCTGCAATGACTAGCAAGACTCTTTGGCTTAACGGCCCGAAGAATTCTCCGTCGGACGTTGACGGCAAGTCCGTTGAACTGGACGTTTACGAAAAGAGTTCCGGCTTCAGGGCGAAGGGCATTGGACGGATGTGGGTCCAGCATCATCCGAAAACATCCGGCCTGTTTTGCATCTGGGTTGCTTACGGCCCCTCGGGCGAGGAGATTGAGATGGCGATGGATGACATCGATGAAGATCAGTTGAGGCCTCACCCAGAGCCGAAAAAGGCGGACTTTATTTGTGATGCCAAATATCCTTGAGGATCTAATTAGCGTTTAGATGTGATCGCGATTTGTAATATGAAGAAGAAACTCACATTCATGCTCGCGTTCGCCTTAATCAGCTGTGCGTCAATCGACAAGAAAGTGGCACGGCTTTCCACAAGCGAGCTGGAGCTGCGCCGGCAACAAATTCAGTATCGCTTGGCTCAGACTGCCGGGCAATGGAGCGTTGGGGGCTGGGGACTGGGCAGCCACGATGTCATCGGCGAGCGCAACGATTTACTCAAAGAAAAAGAGGCAATCGAACGGGAGCTGCTTCGGCGCCGCCAAACAGGGCAGCGATGAAAGACGAATCGTGTGAGTAGCCATAAAACGATCTAACCAGTCAGTGGAGCTAACCGCTACCCGACGCATGTTTACATTTCAGATAGCTAAACCACTCTCACTTCGAGCCACGCTCGCTGTCGGTAGCGGTAGCTCACTTCTTTCTCGTTAGATCATGCCGTGAACTGGGAAGCGATTAGTGCGATCGGCCAAATCGTCGGCGCAATTGGCGTCGTCGTTTCTCTGATTTATGTGGCGACGGAAGTCCGCAACAGTGCTCGCGCGACGCAACTAGCTTCGAGGCGTTCGATATCAGAAATCTTCACTCTGTTGTCTCGACAACTCGCAGAGCATCCGGATTTAAGAGAATTGTATTATCGCGGTCTCCACGACTTCGAATCTCTCGAAGGCACCGATCTCGTAGGCTTCGCTCAGGTCATGCTCCAGCTGTTTCGAGCCTACGAGGAGGCCTATTATGGACACTTGGAGGGGGATGTGGATCCACGTCTGTGGCGTGGGTGGGAAGCGGCCATGCGCGATATCAACGGATATCCTGGAGTTCAGGCTTATTGGCGTTCACGCTCGCATTGGTACAGTGAGGAGTTCGCGAAGTACATTAATCAGCTACAGCAGACAGCCAAGCCTCCGAGGTTGTATCGGGAACCAAATGCAGATCATTGATCTAACCAATCGATGAAGCCAACGGCCGCATTGCGAAATAAGCTCAGCGTGTTTGCCACGACACCCTGCCGTGGCTTATCTCTTTCTCGTTAGGCCTATGCATGTGCTCGGCACATATCGCCCCTTCGACACGCTCCCCCACGCCTTCTTTGACGCAATGGCCCTGATGGTGGCTGCTTCGCTGCTGCTGGCCATCGCCGCCGCCGCCCGAACAATCTGGCTATGTGCCCGTCCGACGGGGGCGACGAAGCCTGGCGTCGGACAGTCACCTGTTTCCTCGAGCTGGGCTGATTCCCTCTTGCTCCTTGCCGTGGCGATGTCCTGGTACACCGTTGCGGTAGGTTGGACCGCGCAGTTGGTGTGCTATCCCATCTATGCCGACATGAGTGCACACGGTCCGCAAGCCTTCCATGCCTACAGTAACGGCTATCTTTCTCGCTGGCCCTTGGCCTTTGGCTTGCCGATTGGAGCGATGTGTCTGAGCTGGGCAACGCTCCTGTGGATGCCGTTGCGCAACGTGCCGAGGCGACTTGTGTGGGTCATCGTCGGTCTTTGCCTTGCGTTTGCAGTGGTCACGCCTCCTGCTGCGATCGCCCAAGGCCACATGTTCTCGGAGGGCTTTTCGCAGGACCAGTATGCCCGACTCATGCTGTGGGAGGACTTTCGGACGGCCATTTTCACACTCATCGGAGTCTTCGCGTTGGTGGTGATGCGCCGGCGTTTGATGTCCACCGAATCACGCAGCGCCTAACCAATCGCTGCAGCCAACCGCTGGCCGTTCTGATGACTAGCTTTCACATGACTTCAACATTAAACTCTGTAGCCAAGCTAGCTCCCGCCAGCGGTGGCTGAGCTCCGTCTCGTTAGGTCTATGTCGCGCGTCTTTCTTGCCTTTCCTCTGATGTTGGTCGCGTTCTTGCTGCTTTCTCTGGCGGCCGCGGCTCGAACCATCTGGCTTCGTTTCCGCCCCTCAGCGGCGGCACATCTTGCGCCCAAACGGTCGCCGCGCAAGTCCAGCGCTGCCGATGCCCTCTTGCTCCTCGGCGTAGCAATGGCTTGGTACAACGTATCGTCCGGTTGGATAGCGCAGCTCACGATCTATCCCATCTACGCCGACATGAACGTCTACGGTCCGCAAGCCTTCCATGGCTTCAGTCACGGCTATCTTTCGCGGCTTCCCATCATCGTCATGCCCGCCGGAGTGATGTGCTTGGCCTGGGCGCTCCTGCTGTGGCTGCCGTGCCGCAATGTGCCAACACGCATTGTGTGGAGCATCATCGCTCTGTGCGTCGCCTTCGTAGCGGTCACATTTATTGCTGCGGGCGCCCAGGATCAGATGTACCACGAGGGATTTTCGAATGATCTGTACGCCCGCCTTCTCTGGTCGAACGGCGTGCGGGCGATCATCTTCACTCTCATCGGCCTCCTTTCGCTCGCTGCGGTGCGTAGGCGTTGGACGTTCAATGGCAACGAGTCATTGGGAAGGGAATCACCGTAGACCTAACCACCGCACGTTCCAAAGTGATGAGTTTACTTCGTTAGGCTATATCGGTTCCTTTCTGTTCCCCTCGAACTCATTTAATTAATGCTTAGTCCGAGTTGCTGCGGGCTGACTCGGCCGGTGCCGCCTTCCTGCATGACCACGGTGTAAAATTGCTGGTCCGGCAGCCGCCGGATCAATCCCAAGTCCGCCAGCGGACGGACTCGTCCCGTGGCGAGCTTGATCGCTCCAGTGCCGCCACTAAACTGGCAGCGGGTTCCCTCGTGTGAGGACAACTCAGTGTTTAAATGACACTTATTCATAAGGTGCGGGTGAGTCTAACAACTTGCCCGGACTCTTTACATGTCATCTAGGCGATGCAGCGAACGGCTACCTGCGTGATGACGTTTTCCCATGATTAAAACACTTCCACTTCGATTGACGCTCGCTCCCGTAGCCGTCGATCACGCTCGTACGGTCATCGGCCGCGGACAGGTATCAGTCGCAACGTTTAGGCGTGCGCCGCGTGATGCCGAGTTCCTGAACTCGGCGTCAAAATTTTGAATCCATTCGGGGTGCGCGGCGCATCTTATGGGAAAATCGATGTGAAGATTGCGGCAACATTTGTAATGACGGCGATGCTCGTGCTCGCGGCTCAGGGCGCGACCGCGGCGGACGATCTGACCGGCGATTGCCGGATCGGCACATACCACCTGAAAGACGGTACGGATGTCGATATCGGACCGACGGACGGACCCCATTTTCGTTGGCGGCGCAAGGACGGCACGGCCGGAGCGCTGACCGAATCGAGCGATGGCAGCTGGACCAGCACGCTCGGCTGGACTGAACGTCCCGACGAAAAACGCGTCTCCTTCTCCGATTGCGCCAGGGGCGAGATCACCTTCGACGGCGTGAAGGGCAAGCGGATCGCATTCGATGTGACAGAGACGAAATTCCAAGGCGCCGGCGTCGAACTGGCGGGTCGTCTCGTTATGTCGAAGGGCAGCGGTCGCGTACCGATTGTCGTTCTCGTTCACGGATCGGAACGCGATTCGGCGCGTGATTTCTACACGCTGCAGCGCCTGTTCCCGACGGAAGGCATCGGCGCCTTCGTCTATGACAAGCGCGGAACCGGCGCGTCCGCGGGGCGCTATACGCAGGATTACCTTTTGCTCGCCGACGACGCGATCGCTGCGATGCGCGAGGCGAAACGCCTCGCTGGCAACCGCGCAGGTAGGATCGGTTATCAGGGCGGCAGCCAGGGCGGCTGGGTCGCTCCGCTCGCGGCGAAGATCGAGCCGGTCGATTTCGTCATCGTGGGATTCGGACTCGCGGTCTCGCCTCTCGAGGAGGACCGCGAGGCGATCGCGCTGGACATGACGCGCCATGGCTACGGCGCGGAGGTGATGGCCAAGGCGATGGAGATCGCCGATGCGACCGCGACGATTCTGCTCAGCGACTTCCGTGAGGGCTACGACCGCCTCGATGCAGTCCGTGCGAAGTACGCGGACGAGCCATGGTTCAAGCATGTCCACGGCGACATCACCTTCGCTCTGCTTGAGATGTCGCAGGCGCAACTTCGCGAGCGCGGCCCCGAACTCGTGACGCATGTGCCGGTGCAATACGATCCGATGCCGGTGCTGCGCAATCTTGATGTTCCGCAGCTCTGGATCCTCGGCGCAGACGATACCGACGCTCCGAGCGCCGAAACCGTGCGGCGCCTTCGTGCGCTAGCGGCCGATGGGAAGCCGATCGTTACGGCGGTCTTTCCGCACGCCGACCACGGTATCTACGAATATGAGACCAAGGCAGACGGAACGCGCGTGTCAACGCGCAATCCCAATGGCTATTTCGCGATGATGCGCGATTTCATTCGCAGCGGACGTGTCGGCAAACACTACGGCGCGAGTGTGATCTTCCGGTCCGGCAGCGATTAGGAATAGAACATAGCCCTCCAACCGTGACGGGCGCGCTTCACCTCCCTTCACGTGGACGGTTGTAAAGCTCGCATGGCTAAGATCATTTGGCCGTTACTGACACAGAAACGCCCTTACACTGAAACTCTCCCGGATCGCCCCGAAGACGGATTGACGGTGGCTCCGCGCCGCAAGGCGCTCAGCCTCGCGTCGTAATGCTGAGCATGGAGGATCCCGGACCAAATTAACTATCGTGGGCTAGCCGATGAGGCACGAAGAGAAGCATGGTCGACGATCCGCAAACACTAAATTTAATCGCCCAAAACTAAACTTGGCTTGGACTTCTATCAGAGAAGCTCCATCTCGTTAGGCCGCAAATGCGCCGCCCCGGTTTTTTGTGATTGCCTTTTTGCATCCCGCTCGATAGCGTCATCTCGTGAGCGGTGCAGTCTCGACTCGTGTACTGGATTCGAGGTCTTTGTTCCAGGGCGTCAGAGTATGGCTCCGGCCATGAATCCTGTTTTCAGGAGCGCCAACCTCATTAGACGCACCGCCCACACCTTTTTTGCTCAGCTCCGTCTCGTTAGGCCTGTGGAGAGTCGTCTCAAAAGCCATTTCGTATATGCGACGGTCGCTGTTTTAGCCGCGTGCCAGACGCCACCAGCATCAAATCAGGGAGCCCTGCGCAACGAGCGCCACGCTCTAAACGGACCGTCAGTCTCGCCCTCAACGCCATACGAACTCGATTCTCTCGGTCCCTTGCAGCCAATGAGTTCCAGTCGTTTTCATGGCGGTAGTAACAGAGGGCCGTGACAAGCAAAAATCGAGTAGACCGCAAGTCCTCGGATATTCGGGGACTATTCGCGGTCAGGCCATGACTTCATCCACACCCGCAGTTCTTGTCTGCACAGGTGGCTGGCTCATCCTTGTGGGGGCGCCGGTCATCGGATACTTGCTCTCCAAGGGAATTTAAAAGACGCCTGTACGCACAGTTTTATTCCGCCCAGGGGTTTTCAGTGCAATGAGATGAAACGAAAAAAGACCAGCCGAAGGCCCACCGCGGCAGCCACCAAGGCAGACAAATTTAAAACCCCCGACGCTTACCTCGCAGCGGTGAGCGCTGATAAGCGAGCCGCGCTCGAAACGCTGCGGAAGACGATCAAGGCCGCAGCACCAGAAGCCGAAGAGTGCATCAGCTACCAATTGCCCGCCTTCCGTCTGAACGGCAAGCTGCTTGTGGCCTACGGTGCCGCCGCGAACCACTGCGCCTTCTACCCCGGTTCCGTGCTGGCGGCCCTCAAGGACGAGCTCAAGGATTACGACACGAGCAAGGGCACCATCCGCTTTCCAGCGGACAGGTGCCTGCCGCCCGCCCTGGTGCGAAAGCTGGTAAAGCTCCGGATCGCGAAGATTGGTGGTTGACTTCAAATGACCGCAACGCCTAGGCGCGCTGCGGTCATGAAAGTAGAAAGGTGAAATTAGAAAGTAGAAACTGGAGCGAGAGCTCGGTTCCGCCAGCAGTTGCTGAGCTTGTTCTCGTTAGGCGACTAGCATTTCCCGCAATAGAAAGGAAAGTCTGTCATGCGGGTCGCTGCAATCTATGATATTCATGGCAACCTCCCTGCACTGGAGGCTGTGCTCCAGGATATTCGTCAAGCCGAAGTAGACCACGTGGTGGTTGGGGGCGATGTCGTTCCGGGTCCGATGCCGCGTGAAACGCTCACGCGTTTGCTGGACCTCAGTATTCCCGTCCAGTTTATCCAAGGCAATGGCGAGGTTGCGGTGCTGGCAGAGATGGCTGGCACAGAAAGCATCGTCCCGGAGCAGTTTCGAGAGGTCATGCGCTGGAATGCGCAGCGGCTTCATCCTGAAGACGAGCAAGTGTTAGCCAGCTGGCCTCAAACAATCCGCGTCGAAATTCGGGGGTTAGGCGAAGTCTTGTTTTGCCATGCTACACCGCGAAACGACACTGAGGTATTTACTCGCCTTACGCCTGAAGACCGCCTCTTGCCGGTCTTTGAAGCAGTCAACGTGCCGCTGGTCATCTGCGGTCATACCCACATGCAGTTCGACCGAACGATCGGAAGGATTCGAGTTGTCAATGCCGGCAGTGTGGGAATGCCTTACGGGGAGCCAGGTGCGTATTGGCTCCTACTTGGACCCAACGTTCAGTTTCAGCATACGCTCTACGATCTCACCAGCGCGGCGGAGCGCATTCGAGACACAAAATATCCACAGGCTCAAGATTTTGCACATAACGTCCTGCAACCGCGATCAGAGAGGGAAGTACTTGAAGTATTTGCCAAGGCCGAATTGAGATAACGACACCGGCGACCAAGTCGCAGCCCTCTATTTCATCCGCACGAGCCGACCGAAGGGCCCGTCGATCCGCCGGGTACAAGTATGCCGTAACCAGCGGAGATCACACGCCGGGCTGTTTCGCCAGTTTCGGGATCAACGCGGAGCGGCTCGTCGTGAACGCTTTGTTTAACCTCAAAGCGCCGTACCGGTTTGGTGGCGTCAGTGGTTTCGTAAATGTATGTCGGCATCTTGTAATCTACTTGCGAATACGTCGGCGCGCAGGTTCTTTCGGTGGCGGGCGCCAATAGCTGGGAAGCAGTCGGTTTTTGCAGAGGTTCGCCTGTCGACTCTGGTCGGTAGTTTAGGCTGGTCCAAATGCTTCGGCTGCTTCGCGCATTAACTGCGATTGCGTGGCGAGATTGACCATGCGTTGCAGGTTGCACTCCGCGAGCGCGGTGTTGCTCAAGGCGCGCTGTGTTTTAATGAGCCAGGCCCGTTGCTCCAAGTTGAGATGCGAACCCCATTCCATCGCCTGCTCGGTGCTGACGAAAGTAGGGATGAGGAGGTTCTGGACCCGCCGATGCCAAGGTTTCATATGGATGCAGCGATAATTAGCCGCTCAGCGACCATTGTCCTGATGATACCGCTGCCCGATGCATGCGTCGAAAGTCCGGCGTCGAACATCAGGCGACTGATTTCCAGCGACAGCGCGAAGTCTCCGGAAAAGCGCAGCACGCCTTTTTGAGGTTTTATGTTGCGCGAAATAGAATGCGCTGTTTTGCGTGACTTTTGATTGCACATTCATTCTGGCTTTCAGACTCGGTCAAGCAACCTACGACCGGAGATCATTTTTCCCTAACGGTATTTGTTAACCGGCTGTTCGGCGCGATCTGTCGGGCCACTTCCACCAGCGCCGTTCTGAGTCTCGGCCGCTTAAAGAATCTACAAATTCCGTGCGAGCTCGAAGACTTCGTATGCACATCCCCACGAAAGCGTAAAGCCGGAGCCACCATGGCCGTAATTGTGAATGAGGCTGCGGCCGTCGCCCAACCTGGCTGATTCAAGTCGGACACCTGACTTGCGAAAGGGGCGAAGACCAACGCGTTCAGCCAGAACTTTCGGCTGATCGATGTTCAGAACCCGACTGCATTCGGCCAAAATGCGTAATGTCGCGGCAGGATCGGCATTGCGATCGTCGCTGACTTCGTTCGTTCCGCCAAAGACGCAATCGTTTGCCCGCGGGATCGCGTACATGAGCGGCGCATCGTCACAAACAATCGCGCAAGAGAGTTCGATCTTCGGCACGATTGCGACCTGGCCGCGATGCGGTTCCAGATCGGAATCGTTTGTTAGAGTTTTCGCGCCGATGCCTGCGCAATTGACGACAAGATCGAAGTCGCGGTTGATATCTTCCAATCTCGCCAAACGAACGTTGGCTTTGATCTCGCCGCCGGCGACGACAAAACGTTTCGCGAGATAATCGAGATGAATCGTGGTGTCGATAAGCGGAACACGAAGCACAAAGCCGCTGGTAAAGGTGGCGGGGAAGTTGGAGCGAACATGGTGCGCGCGGTCTGAAACCGGCCGCAGGCCGGTGGCTACAGAAGAAGTTGCTTCAGAAGAAGCATGAAGCCGACGTGCGCCCAGCGCATGGGCCCATTGCGGAATTTGGATTTGGCCCGCGCGCGAAAACGTGCGCAGGTCGATCATCGAAACTCCGCTGCGCTTATCGCAGACAAGATCGACAAGGATTTTGTAGGTCTCGAGCGCCCACGCGATCACTTTATCGGCCGGCTCGGCATCGTAGGGATACCAAATCGCTCCGGCCGCAGCCGAAGTGCTATCTGAACCGGTTTCCTCCGCGAAAATCGCGACGCGATATCCCCGCTCGGCCAAAACCACAGCGCAAGTCAACCCAGACACGCCGGCGCCGACGATTGCGACATTGCGCATTCAACAAACGTAAACGGAATTACGAGCACCGGAAAGATTTGTCGCAAGTAATGGGACGCTCCGGCATGATGGAGACCGGACAAGATTAGTGTACCTGTCTTAATGATATTAGCGAGGCAACGGTCTGGACATCCGAAATACAAGCATTCCGCCCGTTCAAATGGCCTCCAGCCTGAATTATAAATCTAGGCGAATGTCTCGCTATTCGTCATGATGGAAAAGCCACGTGAGTTCAACGAAGCTCTGGTCAACTTCCTGAAAAAGTACCGGCCGGTGCCGGAAAGCTCGTGACTGCGCGCCTATTCGGCTAGATTATTCGGAATGGTTTCGTCGAATCGAGATGCGTTAAGCGAGAAAATTTTCGCGGGCGAAAGGATTACGACCGCGGATGCGCTCTCACTTTATCAGTGGCCTCTGGAGGAACTGGGCGTTCTGGCGGACGCGCGACGCGATCTGGCGAAAGGGGGAGAGTATGATGGGCGCGGACGTGAGATCGTGACCTACATCGTCGATCGCAACATCAATTACACCAACATCTGTAATGTTTACTGTAAGTTTTGCGCGTTTTATCGAACGGAACGTGACAAAGACCATTACGTTCTTTCGTTCGAACAGATTGATGAAAAACTCGACGAACTTTCTGCCGTAGGCGGTGTTCAAATTCTAATGCAAGGCGGACATCACCCGAGATTACCGTTTGCGTGGTATCTCGATCTCCTGCATCACATCCGTGAAAAATATCCACACATTAACATTCACGGATTCAGCCCACCTGAATTTCAGCATTTCGCGGAAACGTTTGGTTTGCCATTGCGTGAAGTGATTGCGGAATTCAAGAGTGCCGGGCTCGGATCAATACCGGGTGGTGGTGGCGAAATTTTGGTCGATCGCGTGCGCAAAAGAATTTCGCCGCTGAAATGCAACAGCGAACAATGGCTCGAAGTAATGCAGATCGCGCACGAGCTCGGATTGAAATCGAGCGCGACCATGATGTTTGGCCATGTGGAAACGATCGAGGACCGAATCGAGCATTTACAACGCATTCGCGAGCAACAGGATCGCAGCGGCGGATTTACCGCATTTATTTGCTGGACGTTTCAGCCGCAGCACACTGTCCTGAAAATAAAACATCCCACTGGAGTTTCGGAATACCTGCGGACGCAGGCGCTCTCGCGCATCTTCCTGGACAATATTGAGAACATCCAAAGTTCATGGGTTACGCAAGGCCCGGGGATCGGACAAATTGCCTTAAAATATGGAGCGAACGATTTCGGCTCCGTCATGATGGAAGAAAATGTGGTGAGCAGCGCGGGCACAACATTTCGCCTAAATGCTGCGCAAATTGAGTCACTCATTCGCGACGCCGGCTACGAACCGCGCCGCCGAAATAACTGGTACCAACTGTTGAACTAAACGTCTCAGCGCGTTGTCTATGGACAGAGGCCGCCTTAGCCCCTGAAAAATCCTGCCTTGACGATTGCCTGCTTCTTCCCCATATACCCGCCTGTCCCGCGTGGATCTCTGCGCGGGACGCGCCATCTCTAATCTTCAATTTATGCGACAACTTCCCGGAGCGAGTCACAGCCGAAGGTTTACTCTCCTCCTTGCTTGGGTTGCATCATTGCTCGGCGCGATCTCGACTTATGCCCAGCAGGGGCCGCCCATCGTCCGGTCAATCGACGTGGAGTACACCGGGCCAGCAACGGTAAGCAAGGAGCGCATTCTGGCACAACTGCGAACGGGGGTGGGCAAGCCGTATTCAGATGCGATCGTAGAACAAGATATCCGACAGCTCTACTCTACCGGTGCCATTCGCAATGTGCGTATTTTTGCTCAACCAGAAGGCGACGGCGTCAAAGTCGTCGTGGCGGTGCAGACGCGCTCGGTCGTGCGCGAGATCGAAATCGATGGGGCCCAGAAAGTAAGCGCGAAACGACTACGCAAAGAAATCACGCTCAAGATCAATTCAGCGGTGAACGAGGAAGAGTTGGAGAAGGGACGCCAGAAAATTATCGATACGTACAAGGGTCGAGGGTTCAACGATGTGACGGTGCAGTTCCGAGTCGACCCGATTGACGAGAGGCGAGGGACTTCGCGCATCGTCTACACCGTGAATGAAGGCGTTAAAGGCGCGGTCCGAAGCGTTCGCTTTGAAGGCAATCAGCATTTCAGCGACAAGACGCTGCGCAAACAGATGAAGATACGGGGCAAAACGTTCTTCGCCTTCATCGATAAATCCGGACGGCTCGACGAGGTGCAATTACAGCAGGATCTCGACAGCATTAAGGAATTTTACCAAAACCACGGTTATATCGACGTGGAAGTGAAGGACGTACGCAAAGAGCGCGCGAACGGTCCAATTGTCATAACTATCGCGGTGACGGAGGGACCGCAATACCACACCGGCAAGATTTCGATTTCCGGCTACAAAGTCTCAACCGACCAAAAAATTCGCGCGCTGCTCAAGATGAAGGAGGGCAGCGTTTACTCGCCCAAAGGAGTGCATGACGATGCCAAGGCCATCGCCGATGCCTATGGCGCGGGCGGTTATGTCGATCTGGTGGTTTTGCCGGAGGGATCGCCGGCCGGTCCAGCCAGAATTGACCTTCATTATAAGATCGAAGAAGGCGATCGATCCTTCGTTCAGCGCATCAATATCGTCGGAAACACGCGCACGAAGGACAAAGTTATCCGGCGCGAGGTCCTCATCGCGCCAGGCGATGTTTTCAACACCGTGCGGGTGGATGTGACGAAGAAGCGGCTCGAAAATCTTGGCTATTTCGCCAAAGTTGAAACGTATCCGGAAGACACTGGCGTGCCGGGACGCAAGGACCTCACTGTTCAAGTGGAGGAGAAGCGTACAGGCTCGCTCAGCTTCGGCGGCGGCTTTAGCACAATCGATCAACTGGTGGTCTTCGCCGAGCTGACCCAGGGCAATTTCGATCTGATGAACTGGCCCGGCTTCACCGGCGCCGGGCAGAAGTTCAGGATGCGTGTCCAGCTGGGGACGCAGCGCAAAGATTTGATTCTCGCGCTAACCGAACCGTACTTTCTCGATCGGCGCCTGTCCCTGGGTGGTCAGGCATTCTTTAATGAGGCGAATTATCTGAGCTCGGTTTACGACCAGCGCAATTACGGCGTCGCGATTGAATTACGCAAGCCGCTCAATGCGTACATGTACATGACGCTTGGTTATCGCTTGGAAGACATTGACATCTTCAACGTGGCAGCAAACGCCTCGCCGCAGATTCAGGCGGAAGCGGGTTCGCGCGTAAAAAGTGAAGTCTTAACCAGCATTGTTTTCGACCGCCGCGACAACGCGTTGCTGACGCATACCGGTCAACGCATCGCCTTTACGCCTTATGTAGCGGGAGGCTTTCTCGGAGGCGACACTCAGATATATGGCGGGGATGTGGAAGTCTCTCAATACTTCCATCTCCCGTGGGACCTGATACTTCTACTGAATGGTGAAACGGCCGTGGTCAATGTGTGGGATGGCCCCGAGACAATTACTGTTCCGGCGCCAACTAAAAAAGATCCCAACGCAGTCGCTGTGGTATCAGCCGTGCCGATTTTCGATCGGCTTTATCTCGGCGGCTCAAACAATCTCCGCGGATTCGCTTTTCGCGATGTGGGTCCACGCGACAAAAATGGCGAACCGCTCGGCGGAAACACGATGGCGCGCGCGACCGTGGAACTGACTTTTCCGATTATAACAAAGGCCCGCGGAGCATTCTTTTACGACACCGGTTATGTCAATCCCGACGCTTACGATTTCTCGACGCACCATATCGCCTCGGACTTTGGTTTCGGTCTCCGTCTCGATTTGCCAATTGGCCCTTTGCGCGTTGATTATGGCATCCCGATCGAGACCGACGGGCGCTCCAGCAGCGGACATTTTAATTTCAATGTTGGCTATCAATTTTGAACGGATACTAACAATTTAAGTCTAACGCGTCCCAACCAACAGCTTTAGCCCTTATGACCTTATGAAAAAGAAACTCCACATCATTACTTTGTCTTTGCTGGCGCTTCCGATCGCGGCCTTCGCTCAAGGCACGCTGAAAATCGGCACGATCGATATGAATCGCGCCTTCAAGGAATACAACAAAACCAAGGACGCCGAGGCCAAGATCAATGAAGCCAAAAACGCGGCCAAAAAAGAGTACGACGACCGGGCCGACTCTTACAAAAAGGCGCTTGATGAAATCAACAACCTGAACAAACAGCTGGATTCTTCAGCATTGAGCGCTGACGCCAAAACAAAATTGGCCAAGGATCGTGACGACAAGATTGCGAACATTAAGAACATGGAACGCGAAATCAACGAGTTCAGGCAAACGCGCGAGCGCCAGTTACAGGAACAAGCCTTGCGCATGCGCGAAGGGATCGTGAAAGAGATTACCGACGTCGTGATGGATAAGGTGAAGACGAGCAGTCTGGACCTCGTCTTTGACAAATCCGGCATGAGCTTGAATGGCGTACCTCTCGTAATGTACGCGCGCGACAACTTTGACTTCACCAACGACGTAGTGGCGGTGCTCAACAAGCCAGGACGAGCCACCAGTTCCACCGAAAAACCGGCACTTCCTGCCGTAACAACGTCGGCCAGCCCCAAAGCGACGACGACCAAGCCCTAAACCCATTTTCGACAACAGAAACACACGCGAGCGAAACTCGCGTGTGTTTTTTTCGTACGGGTTCAGAGTTAATCGCTTCGCCTTTCGACTAACGGATGATGTGAAATCAACAGATCTCAGGAGCAGGAAAAAGCTTCCGGGAAAGCTTTTCGGTCGCTTAGGCATCGCCGCCTTTCTTCTTCTTGTTGGATCGCCGGGTCTCGCCGCCAATTGGCAATCAACTATCAGCAGAGAGCCGCCGGGGAATTTTCCGGAACCTCGGTCGCTCCGGGCAACTTATAACTTCGGCTGGGCCGGATTGACCGCTGCTACCGCCGAGGCGCGCTTCTCAAAATTTTCCGAAAACCGTTTTCAACTTGAAGGAACCGGCCGCACGACCGGGTTCGTTCGCGCGCTTTGGAGATATGACGTGAACTATCGAGCGGTCGCTGACGCGGACACGCTGCGCCCGATCGAAATGCAACAAACCGAAACGGTCCGATCAAAGAGGATAGTCACGCACCTTTCCTTCAGCGCCGCGGGCGTCACGCGTGCCCGAACGGAAGGGAAAGGCGCCGGTACTACCAAGACCCGCGACTTCAATCTGCCGAACCTATTTGATCTTCATTCGGCTGCACTTTATCTGCGCAGCCAGCCTTTGAGAGACAAAAGTGTCCACCGAGTCGTCGTCTACCCGGCAAGCTCGGCTTATCTCGCCACTATCACGGTGGTGGGTCGTGAAAAGATTTCTGTCCGCGCTGGCTCTTACAGTGCGATTAAGGCCGATTTGCAACTCAACAGGCTCGGCAAAAACCTGGAGCTGGAGCCGCATCGCAAGTTTCGCCGAGCCACGATTTGGATTTCGGACGACCCTGATCGAATTATTTTACGCATCGAAGCGCAGGTTTTTGTCGGCACGGTTTTCGCCGAATTGCAGTCGGTTCGTTTTGAGAACGCCTCAAGGTAGGGACAAGTGATGTATTCGATCCATTTGATTCCGCTAAGGTCAGGCCCATTCAGCTGCGCTCAGGGCACTCTCGATCGTCGCCCGCGGGCGGTTCGGTCAGCCGCCCCTTACTAAATCACCTCTATGGCCGGATCCACTCGCCTCGCACGGGCGGTTCTTCGACCGCCGGACCTCGCCACGCTCGCCGAGGCGTAAACACCGGCATTTGAGCGCCCGGCAATAATCCAAGCGCGGCCAGCGTTTCCAGGTCGAGTCGGCCGGTGGTTGCAAGGCCGACGCGGGATTGATAAGCGCGCAACGAAAACTCCAAAGCAGGCCCATAAGCCCCGTCGATTTCATTCCTAAAGAGACCACGGCGGGCCAGCAACTTTTGCGCATCCGCAATGACTTTGCGCTGTACTTCAGGAGGAGCGCTTTCGTACGGCGTTCCCGCAAACGATCCATTTACCGGCGGCGCGACCGTGTCTGGATTTGGAACGACAGTTTGCCGGTCTTGTGGCGGCGTCGCAAATGGCTGGACTGGTCCTGAACGCGTCGTGGCAGGCGCCCGCGCAGCTTCGTCGCGCAGATCAGAAGTGTCAGCGCTCCGCGACGGAGTGTTTGGTGCAACCGGTTGAGTGGAAGCGGATGCGCTGCTTTCGAGCGAACGAAGAGTTTCATCGTTCAATTCGCCCGTGATCTGCAAGCCGTTTCGAATTTGATAGCGGCGAATCGCATCATTAGTCGCTGTGTTTTTTTCCCCCGTAACTTCACCGTAATAAAAACCCTGGTCTTTCAATACCTGTTGGGCTTTCGCAATCGTTTCGTCCGCTCGAACGGTGACGAATGACGCAAGGAAAATCACGCAGGCGAGGCTCACTTTCATGTCGATGCTAGTTTGACGCTGCCATAGTGCACTTATTCGGCGCCACCTGATTCGGTGACAGCGAGCGTCGTTGGGCGCTGTTTTAGGAGCTCCCGGTAACGAATGATGCCTTCAGCGATGGCCGCGGCAATTTGCTCGCGGTACTCAACGCTGGAGAGTCGAGCGATATCTTCCTTGTTTGTGAGAAATCCTCCTTCAACCAAGACCGCCGGATGCCGCACATTTGTGATTACGAAGTACTGCTCGGCCTTCGTTCCACGATTCACCGCTTTAGTTCGCGCCACCAAGGCTTCCTGGATAAACCCCGCCAAACTTTGGCTTTCGAGATTAGGCGCTTCCGCCGCTATCCGCTGCAAAAAAGGCAGCCATGAGATGATCAGCCTTCCCGCCGGCGTTTGATGGTCGGCATAGTAGGTTTCGACGCCGCTGGAAACGGGTTTGTTCCCTTCATTGAAGTGAATACTCACCAAAACGCAATCGGGTACCCGATTGGTCAGCGAGGCTCGGTCGGCCAGTGAAACGTAACTGTCTCCCACGCGAGTCATCACTGTGGCCAGACCTTGCGACTGCAAGAGTCGATCGACCCGCTGGGCGACGTCGAGCGTAAGATCTTTCTCGAGGATTCCACCAACCATGGCGCCGGAGTCCTGTCCACCGTGACCGGGGTCGAGAACCACCACTGGAAATGGTTCTTGTACCAAATGAGCATGGGCCCGCGTCGCCACTGCTGGTTTCGAAGTCCACTGCAGCCAGGCAAACGATGTCAGCATGAGTAGCAATCCCATCCAGGCGACGATGTTTTGCATCCAGCGTGGCATCCGAATTCTTCCGCCAAACATAGCTTGCTCTATGGTTGTATCGACGAGCGCGCTTCTTCGTCCGACAACGCGCGGTAACGAATCGCCGTTTTTGCCTCCCTTTCGAGAATAGCCGCCTCAATTCCCGCGGTGGCGAGCTGTTCCTGCAGATGTTTGCTGATTGCTTCGCGTTCGGGTATCTCCTTGGCTCCATCTTGCCCAGCAGTCATATGTCCAACACTCCAGGCGTTTAGAGCAGAATTGATTGCGTTCACCAAAGTCGCATCCGTTAGCGGCGCACTTTTGAGAAAAGATTCCATCAGCTCGGTCGATTGGCGGGTAGCACTCAGCACGGCGAAGTCTTGCCGTATTTGCGAAAGCGTTGCGCCGTTGGTTGCGATCGCGCCGTCATACTCCACCCGCAGAAACAAATCCTCCTCCGGTTTGGTGCCAACCTCCGCAAAAAGCAGCCGCGCCAGATAGGGAGGACCATAAACTTGTTCAAAAGCAGTTTTCATTACCGGGCTGAGCGAATAATGCGCCAGCCGCCGCAACGACACGTCCGCAGCCGATCGCGTGAAACCTTCCGTGCTCGCCAATTCAATCGCCGCCATTCGCAAACGTTCGATATCGCCCGGATGACCAATCGCGCCCATCACAATGCGATCATAAATCTCAAAGATTTTTTGCCGGGCGCGGCCCAGGGTAAGAATCAGGATCCCATCGCGATATCCCACGGCCGCGATGGGGCTGCCCGCGGCGAGCTGCGTTTCGACGTACTCGCGACGGTTCGCGATCGCTTCCACCCAGCGATAGGGCTCTTCGATCATGCCACCGATTTCTTGAAAACAGCCGCGATTTTCTGTTCCGGCAGAGTCGTGATTCCGTCGAGAGAAACGGTCTTGATGATCGGAAAGATCTTTCCACTTCGATCGACTCCGCCTGTGGCCGTGTCTGATTCGGCCGCGGTATCAAGCGCCCGGAGCGCGATCGCAATCGCCTCATCTTCGTTCAACTTTTGTAATGGCTTCTCGCCCCAGGTGTTTTCGTAATAAAGAATCCCGCGCACCGCCGGCGACCCGGAACCGGTCGCGGCATAGTCAGCTGCTTCGAATTGTGCTCCCATGGCGTCGTAAAAATAAAGCCGCGCCGCCGGTTCTGAAGTTTGCGAGTACGTGGCAAAGATGGGCACAACCATCCCCACACCTTGCATGACAAAACCAAAATTATCGCGCAACAGCTTGGAAAGTGCGCGGACTTTGCCGTCGACACTCATTTCTTGCAGTTGTGTTCGGCGAAAATATTGAAACGAATGTTCGAGCACGCGCGCCATCTCCCAGGCAGTCGCCGGCACCCCCGCGATCGCCATGATCGAATGCCGATCGATCTCCAAAACTTTGTCCGCGCGGTCGTAAACGACAGTGTGACCGGAAGTCGCGCGCCGATCGCCCGCCACCAACACCCCACCGGCAAACTTAAATGCCAAAATCGTTGTCGATTCCGTCGGCGTCCAACCGCTTTGCGGCGCCTGCTTCGAGGCCGCACCTTGGTCGAAATTCATTGGAGCGCTGCCGAGCATCCCGTTGCGCCGGAGGAGCGCCGGGAAATCTTCGTTCGCGCCAGAGAAAATCTGGTCAAGCGCCACGAAAAAACACCTCCATTATTGGCCCGTGCGCTGGCGGTAGCGCTTGGACTGATTGGGATCGACCTTCCGCATTTTTTTTAGAAGATCCTTGGTGTCAGGTCTTGATATATCGGGTGACCGCGGTCCGTCGCCATCTCCTTGTTTCGGTCCCCATGGAACAGGATCAATCGGCTTTTGAGTGCGCTCCGGCATGGGAAAATTTACGGAGAAACTGTCTCAAAGGCAAATTGCCCGTGCTTGCCAGAAAAAGCCGCTGATGCCAAAATCTGAAGCGATGAGGCGCTTCGCCATTAATCTCGGCACTTTTGTCTTTGCAGCGTTGCTTGGTTCTTCCACCTTGGCCCAAACATTCACACCCACGCCGGGCGGTTCCGCAGAAGCAGCGCAACTGGAAGCGCTCGCAAAAAAAATCGACGAACAAAATGCGAAGATCGACACGCTCTCCCAACAAATCCTTAAGCTCGAGAAGCAAATTGCCAACATGCGCCCTGGGGTCATGATTGGAGAAGCTACGCCATCGGCCGCACCGAGCGCGGCTTCGACTGAAGCATCTCCCCACGCCGCCAACGGTAACACACATTTAGTTGCCCGCGGTGAAACCCTTACTTCCATCGCCAAGATGCATGGCGTCACCGTGAGTGAACTGCAGAAACTCAATCACATTGAGAACGATCGGAAGTTACAAATTGGTCAGACGATCATGATTCCCGGCCCGCCCACCCCGACGCCTTCTTCTTCGCCAGGCGAGTAACGTATGGACGAGCCGTCGCGTCAGGGCTGGTTTCTACGCAAGCACGAAGATGGCAGCGTTTTCGGACCGATTTCGTTTGAGCAACTCGCCGAATGGGCTTCCACCGCGCAAATCGCGCCCCACGACGCGATCTCGGACGATCAGCTAACCTGGATGAAAGCCCCGATGTTGCCGCAACTCGGAATGGACTGGCTGGTCGAAATCACGAGCGATCGCTATTACGGGCCGACCACACTGGGCGCGATTCAGGAATTCATTCGTCTGGGTGAAATCGACGGTGAAACTTTCATTATTAACGCTTGCGACGGAACACGCCGAAAGATTCAGGAGTTCCCCGCTTTTTTGGAAACCGGCGCCGAAGGCGGCTCAATTGAGACCGAACCAAGCGAGCCGCAGTTATCGAAGGAACCGGCTGCCAGCGGTATATCGATCGATCTCCAGGATCGGATCCGCGACCTTGAACAAAGCCTGCGCGAAGAACGCCGCGCACTCGAAGAAGCCGAACAACGTTATGGCGAGCTCGAGCGCAAATACAACCAGCTTCTTCCCGGGCAGCGCAAGTAAGTTGAATGAGAAGAAGTGTGGGCTGGAGGGACGTCCTCTGTGACGTCCCATAATTATAGGGACGAGAGGGAGCTCGTCCTTCCGGCTCTCCGTTTGAGAACCGCCGCTTCTTGAATTAATTCAGATCGAATTGCTAAACTTCTTCTTCCATGATCGCCGGCTCGACGGACTCTCCCTCTACCAGCGAGGAATCGATTTCTCTGGCCTCACGCTCCTCGCGCGTCTCGAGCAGACTTTGTTGACAGAGCTGCGCGTATTTGCCGCCACGCTTGATCAGGTCCTCGTGCTTGCCGCGCTCGATGATGCGACCATGATCGAGCACGAGAATTTGATCCGCGTTGACAATCGTGGAAAGCCGATGCGCAATTACGATCGATGTTCGATTCGACATTAGATTTTCCAGCGCACCTTGAATCAGCCTCTCGGTCGCCGTATCCACGCTGGCCGTGGCTTCATCCAGGATAAGAACTGGCGGATCTTTCAAAAGCGCGCGCGCGATCGATATCCGCTGCTTTTCACCCACGCTTAACTTAACGCCACGCTCGCCCACGACGCTTTCCAGGCCATCCGGTAAACGATCGATAAAACTGCGCGCATTGGCCGCTCCCACCGCGCCCCACAGTTCGGCCTCGCTTGCCTTGGGTTTTCCCATCAACAAATTTTCTCGAATCGATCCGTTAAAAAGAAAACTTTCCTGAGTCACGACTCCGATCGCTTCCCGCAACGTTTGCAGTGGAAATTCGCGAATCGGTTTCCCATCGATATAAATTTCGCCGCCTCCTAATTCGTAAAAACGAGTCAGCAAATTCACCAAGGTCGATTTCCCGGCGCCGGTGGCGCCGACCAGGGCAATTGTTTCGCCTGGCCGCGCATGCAACGAGACGTGCCTTAGAGCGGTGAGGCCCTCCGCATAACCAAAGCTGACGTTTTCGTAACGAATGTCTCCAACGATTCGGGCCGCACTCTTCCTTTCCGCCCAACCGGGCTCGATCGGCTCATCAAGGATCTCGAAAACCCGCTCCCCAGCGGCGCGACCGGCTTGGACCAATTGGTTGAGCTGATGCAAGCGGCTGACCGGATCGTAGAGAAACGCGGTCAACATCAGGATGGCGACCATATCCCCAATTTGCATCGTGCCGGTAAGAACAGCCTGAGCGCCGAAGGCAAGGACAATGACGGCACCGCATGCTTCGATCATCGACATGGATGGGCTGTAGAGCGCCCACACCCGCATGACCACGAGCGTGGCGTGCCGCAATTGGTCACTGACGCGATTGAAGCGCTTATGCTGCTCCGTCTCGCGTACGAAACTTTTGATCTGGCGAATGCCGGAAAGATTGTCGTGCAAGAGTGAATTCATCGCCGAAGCTGCGCGACGCTGCAGTCGATAGCGGCGATGCGCCGTAAGCGTGTAGGCCAATGCGCCCGCGATCAGGAATGGGAACGGAATGAGGGCCAGCAGCGCTAGCTTGACGTTGAAGTAGAACATCACGCCGATAACGATCAGGACCTGAAGAAGCGCAACCACGCCCTGCTCGATGCCGTCGATCAACACGCGCTCGACCGCGTTCACGTCCTCCAAAACTCGCGTCATCAAATCGCCGGTGGCGCGATTGTCGAACCAGCGCAACGGCAGCAGTTGAATATGAGAATAAAGGTCGCTCCGTAGATCAAAGATAACCTTTTGTTCAAAGGTATTGTTCAACAAGATTCGCAGAATATTGAAGGCGTGTTGCAACACGAAAGCGAGGGCGGCAAGCAGGACGAGCGGAAATAGTTTCTCCGGATGATGCGCCCGCACCACGTCGTCAATGATGCGTTTTGTCACGGTCGGAAAAACGATCACCATCAAAGTGCCAACAATCGCGCAGGCCAACGTTCCCGCAGCCAGCCCGGGATACCGTTTTAGATAGGCAAAAACACGCCAAACCGTTTTCATGTGACACAGGCATTCTGCCTGTGATTCATAATCCCACAGCCGGGAAGGCTGTGCCACTTCTGTTGGACACTCCAAAAGCAGCGCGGTCACCCCGAACGAGGCGACGATCGTGACATCACACTAAGCCTGTCATCCCGAGCAGAGCGAGGGACCTCACAGTCGAAGTGAACGACACCCTGCCTAAGTAGCGTGGCTCTTGAGAGGTCCTTCACTCCGTTCAGGATGACATCGCGAGAACGAGGGATCGATTGCGACACCCACGCTAAGCCATGTCATCCCGAGCAAAGCGAGGGACCTCACAATCGAAGCGAATGGCACCCTGGCTAGATTGCGTGATCGATCAGCTCATGAGAGGTCCTTCACTCCGTTCAGGATGACATCGCGAGAACGAGGGATCGATCGTGGCATCACGCTAAACCATGTCATCCCGAGCGGAGCGAGGGACCTCACAGTCGAAGTGAACGGCACCCTGCCTAAGTAGCGTGATCAATCGGCTCTTGAGAGATCCTTCATTCGTTCAGGACGGCATTGCGAGAACTTCAATCGCCCAAGTCACGCCTATTGCTCAGTCACACGTGATCGCCTGAATGCTTGTGTCGATCTTTGAACGTCAACTCCGCGATTCCTGATTTATCAAGTTCACCCAGGCCTTCCGTGACCATTCGATCGTATTGCTCTTTTGTCGCCCGCGCCAAAGGCAGCTCAAGACCCACATTACGCGCCAGTTCCAAGGCGATGCCGCTATCTTTAGCGGCGTGAGCGGCCGAGAAAAAGCAGCTGTGCTCGCGGTTCTCCATATCTTCGCCATCAGTCTGCAGAACACGCGAAGCCGCGCCCGTTTGCGAAAACACTTCGCGTAACATCTTCAAATCAAGCCCAAACGCCGCACCCAGCCCCAGTCCTTCAGCCAAGCCCGCGGTATTAATATTCATAACCATGTTGACCAAGGCTTTCACTTTCGCTGCTTCCCCCGCTGTTCCGACAAACCGGACGGTTGACCCAAGCTCCTTAAGAACCGGCTCCGCTTTTCGAAAGGCTTCGTTGCTTCCACCGCACATTAAATAAAGCAAACCTTCACGCGCCTGGGTGATGCTCGAAGCCATGCAAGCCTCCAGGGCCTGCGCACCTGCTTGTTGGGCCATTTTCTCGATATCGACATGTACCTGCGGCGAAATAGTCGCGCAGTTAATGAACAGTTTGCCGCGCGCGTTGATCAGCAAATTATCGCCGCTTCCGCCAAAGATTTGGCGCATCGCGCTATTATCGGTCACGACGGTAATGATAACGTCCGCACCGGCACTAACCTCAGACAAATCTTGACTGGCAGCACAACCAAGTTCCTGCGCCAGCAACGTCGCAATCGTTCGGTTCACATCGTAAACCGCCGTGACATGAAATCCCCGATCTTTAAGCCGGCGCGCCATATTCGCGCCCATTCGCCCCACGCCAACGAAACCGATGTTCATGTAAGATGTTAGATTTTAGATTTTAGATTTTAGATGTTTCAACGTGGTCGCGGATTTCCGACCAGCGGCGACAATCGCGGTCAGCTCATCGGCTTCCTTCAGGAGCAAAGAGATTTTCGTATCCGGAATCAACTTCGCGTCACGGATCATCTCCAGCCAGTACAAACTTTCATCCGCTTCTTCCAACACGACACCAAGCTTTGCCGCAAACTCAACGCGAGAACGCGCGCGACAGGCTGCGCGATAGTTTGCCCCCACAGACATGGCGCTCCGAACGAGCTGGTTTGCAATCACTCGACCAGCAGCCGTGTTTGGCAGAGCATCTAACAGCTTCAGAATTCGAAGCGCAAATTGTTTTGTGCGGTTCTGAAGCTGTCGTTTGTCCACGCCGCCAGCTTACATCATCCATCTAAAATCTAACATCCAACATCTGACATCAGACATCAGACATCAGACCCGTCCCGCGAAGAACGGATTATGTACCTTCTCTTCCCCCACCGTCGTCATCGGTCCGTGGCCGGGGCAGATAATTGTTTCATCGGGCAGCGTTAAAATTTTTTGGAGATTGTTTCGGACTGCGTCTTCGTAGGACACATTTCCGCCCCCCATCGATCCGGCAAAAAGCGAATCACCTACGATCGCGACAGGACGTGTGAGTCCGGTCACGATGTAAGTCAACCCGCCGGGGGAGTGGCCCCACGTTAGTCGTGTCGCGATATCGAGCTTTCCTAGTTGAAAATGCTTCCCTTCCCCAATCGGTTCGGCGCCGGGAATCGGTTCGCGTTCCGAAACGTAAACCGAGGCGCCCGTCTCCTCACGTAAGCGCGGTAAATCTGCAACATGATCGGAGTGCGTGTGTGTCAGCAAAATCATTTTGATGCTCAGCTTTTCTTTCGCCGCGAGTCGAAGCATCTCGCGACAGTCCGCCCCTGTGTCGAACGCTGCGGCCGCGCGACTCGGCCCATCCCAGACGAGATACGCGTTCACCGCCATTCCTTGATATGACGTGCTGAATTGAGCGAGACCATCTATTTCGCTAACTTTTGGGGGATGCCATGCATCGGTGGCGAGATCGCATAAGGCTCGCCCGCTTAGACCTAAAACACCGGCCACGCGCAAAAGCGTGAGCTCGTCGAATTCGCCCTCGCGCAATTCGCGGACTTTCTGCGAGCTAACACGTGCCTTTTCCGCGAGTTCGGTATCGGAGAGCCGCAGCCCCCGTTGCGCCTTGGAGATGATATCGGAAAAATTGTCCTCTAGCGGAATCATTTTTATTTTTTTCTACGCGTTTGCGGTCTGCGCTTCTTGATCGATTCGGAGCTCGCAAATCCGGTTCAAGACCAGCTTCTCAAACAGACTCGCAACATCAATAACAGAAAACGACTTCCCGGTCGCTTTTTCCATCGACGTCATTGCGACGTTGCTGATACCGCAAGGAATAATATGAGCGAATGGCGCCAGATCGCCCTCCACATTCAAGGCAAAGCCGTGCATTGTGATCCAGTGCCGCACGCCCACGCCAATAGACGCAATCTTACGATCTCCAATCCAAACGCCCGTGAGTCCTTCGCGTTGTCTCGCGAAAATTTCGTACTGGGCGAGCAGATCGATGAGCGACTGCTCAAGCCAGCGCAGGTATCGATGCAGATCCTGTCCGCAACGGCGAAGATCGATGATTGGGTATCCCATTAGTTGTCCCGGCCCGTGATAAGTTGCTTGTCCACCACGATTGATCGGAAACAGCGGATGCGGCAAATGCGAGGCGCCGAGCAAACTGGATCGGTCCGGCGTTCGGCCGATGGTGTAGACCGGGTTGTGCTCGAGCAGAAGTAACTCGTCCGCAACCGAGTGATTTTCTCGTTTGCTCGCGACTAGTTCTTCTTGCAACGTAAGCGCGTCGGCAAAATTCATTCGACCCAGCCAACGCACGCGAAGATCGCCGGAAGTCGACGCAGCAGCTTTGCCCCGAAAGCTTTCGGGGCTGGAAGTCGCGTCTACCTTGCTCGACTGATTAATCATATTTGCCGACAGCCCGGCAGGCCCAGCCGGGCAACCTCCTGGGCACGCAGATGTGTCAGCCCAATGGCAAGCGCGTCGGCCGCATCGGCGGCCGGCGTTTCGGTCAAACCGAAAAGCACGCGCACCATGAAAGCGACCTGGTTTTTCGCGGCAGCGCCTCGTCCGACCGTCGCTTGCTTGATCCGTGTCGGCGCATATTCAAAAACTGGAAGTCCATTCTCCGCGGCGGCGAGAATGGCGGCGCCGCGAGCGGCGCCGAGCAGAATCGCAGTCTTGTAACTTTGCACGTAAATCACTGCTTCAAGCGCACAACAATCGGGCTGATGGTCGCGGATCAATTCGGTCAAGCGATCCCGAATCGCGACCAGACATGACGAGGCACGGAGCGAGCTGGCGTTGTAAATTGTGCCGTAATAAAGAGCGCAGGTCTTGCCATTATCGGCATCGACAACAGCCACTCCACTATTTCGCAAAGAAGCGTCGATTGCCAGCACACGCATGAAATCACCGGGCAATCATACCGAGCACAAGAAAGACGCATCCAACAAGGCCAAAGAGCAAGCTTACAATCCAGAATCGTCGCTTTCTCGTGAGCGCCGAAATCGCTGCGATGGCAATTGCGATCTGAAACAAGGTCACGCCCCGCGCCAACACCTCGTGCTTGTGAAAATTCGTCTTCGCCTCGATTTCTTTGTGCTCCGCTTCAGATTTGATCTCTGCTTGTTCCTCTTCGTATTTCGCGGCCTTGGCACGGTCTTTCTCATCAGCCGCATTCGCCAGGGACATCTTGGCATCGAGCACAGCCGCTTTAATACTTTTGGCTTGATAATAACTCCACTGATCGGACGCCTGGATCTGGCTCATCATCGCTTCGTTGGCATGTTTACCAGACAGCAGTCCGGCGATGGCGGCGAGGACGGCGAGCACCGCCGTGCTCAACGCCACCCACGAAATCCAGATCTCACGGCTGTGTTCCGCGCTCTCATGCACATGCTCGTGCAAATGTTCGAGCGGAACCTCTGCCTCTTCCATCGGTTGGAGTTTAAGGTCGACCTCTCGCTGTTCAAGGCGGAATCGACAATCCGCACAACACCAGTTTTACTTTAAGGACGAGATTCAATGAAGAAGAACGCGTCGGCCGATCACATTTGCAAGATCTGCAAACAACCAAATCGCCTGACAAGGAAACAATCGCGTATCTTCTATTTGTTGGACTCATCGTCCTTGTTGGTAAGCACACAGCGAAAGCCGTAGATTACGTCCCTCTCGTTGCGGTCGACCACGTTGCGATAAGACGATTGCATTTCAGCCCGATTGCTCGTGGCCCATGAACCGCCACGCAAGACACCCCAATCGCGACCTGCTCCCGCCAGGTCGCCCTTGTAGCCTTCCGCGCACCACTCCCAAACGTTGCCGCCAAGATCGTAAATCCCGAGTCCATTTGGTTTGAAACTTCCAGCGGGGGACGTTTGCGCAAAACCATCATTATAATTGTCCAGCACGGCGCGGCGGGAGCGTTGCGCGCTTTTGTCCGCATAATTCCCTACGCCCGCGGGCGGAGGCCATTGTTTCCCCCACGGAAACTCGTTGCGAATCTTCCCATCGCGCGCTTCTGGTGTGGCCCCGGACTCGTTAGGCAAACCGACCGCAGCGCTCCACTCCAAATCCGTCGGTAGCCGATATGATTGCCGGTCTTCCAGAACATTTTCGTCGTGCTCCTTGTCGGTCAGCCATTTGCAAAAGGCCGTGGCATCAAACCAGTTCACTTTCACGACCGGATGGGTCGCACCCTGTGTGAAATCGGGCGCATCGTGCCGATGACCTGTGGCCGAGCAAAACGCGTCGTAATCCTGGACCCGTGTTTCCCAAACCGAAACTCGAATTTTGCCGAGAGGCACAAATTTCATCCCGAGCGTGTTTGTCCAGGGCTGACCCAACTCCGGGCCGAGGCTTTTTTCCAGCCGCGCTGCCAAAAAAGCCTGTTGCTGCGGTTCGACGTGGCCGGTTATCGAAGTTCCCTTGTAACCAGCAAGCCGAAGGTCGTAGCTGACCGCTCCCGGTTTAACTTCTTCGATCACGAGCGGTGTTTGCCCGAGTTCTCGCCCATTCGCCACAACCGTTGCGCCGCCCGGTGAGCTGGTGATTTTCACACTGCCGTTTGCGAAGACAAAATGTGCCGCATTTTCGCTCCGGGCCCCCACAATGATCGATCGACGCTCATCTGGCCAGCCCGCTAGCCGCGCCACCAATTCGTGCGGCCGGGCTGGAACGTCTACTCGCAGCGGCGTTCGCCCGCGCTCGTTTCCATCGACAAGAATATCGGCACCGGTCGGCTCGCTCGTTACACTCAACGTCGCGCTAAGGAATGGCAAGGATTTGCGCACGGTTTCGCCGCGCCCAATTTCCACCGAGTCGCTTACTTCCCAATCTCCACGCTTTGCCACGAGCGAATATTTTCCGGTTGGAAGATCCATTATTTTCGCCGGCATGATCCCATCGCGCGAAATCTGGCCATCCTCACTGCGCAAAGTAAACTGCGCACCGCTCGGATCGGACTGAAGTTCGAGCGCGCCTTTGCTTCGGATTAGACGGAAGACCGACAACTCGGGCGATTTCTTGCTGCCCAGATCGACCATCGTTTCAATCGGATCGTAACCAGGATTCATAATCCGAAGACTGTATTTGCGCGGCTCAAGGTTTCCGAAAGTCGCTGGACTTCGTTGTGTGTGATCGCCGAGCACAACCAACGCACCCGGCGGATCGGTCCGCACAGTTGCTTGTAAATGGAGATCGCCCGGCGGCGGGGCAGAGTAATTGGACCAGAGCAAGAATCCAGCAATCGCCGCGACAAGGGCCAACACAGCTGCGACGACAAATTTGGGGCGTGACTTTCGGCGCGGTGGGGATTCGCCGCGATTAACCGCGGCAAGATCGTCGTGCATGGCCAGAGCGGAGTCATAGCGGCGATGCGGATCACCGGCGCACGCTTTCACCAGCACCTCATTCAGAAGCAAAAGGCGATCTTTGTCCGGACGAGAGGTGAGCTTCGAATCGAGCTCCGGGAAATCGAACCGATCTTTGCCGGTGCTGATCTCGTAAAGCACCTTGCCCAGACTGAAAATGTCCGCCTGAGGTGTACCCGGACCCTCCGGTGGGACATAACCCTCGGTGCCAACGAAGGAACGCTGACCCGTCGCCGCCACGAGACCGATGTCCGCAAGCTTTGGCACTCCGTCGATAAAGATGATGTTCGACGGTTTAATGTCGCGATGGGTGAGTCCGTGCCCGTGCAGCGCTGCCAGCGCCTCAGTCAAGGAGAGACCGACTTGAATCGATTCGGAAGCGGACAACTGCTTCTGCCGATCAAGCTCGCTTTTGAGAGTACGCGGCGCGTAATTGATAACGTCGATCTTGCGGCCAACGAGATGATCGTCGGCCAGCTCCATGATATAATAAAGATACTCGCTCGTCCGACCGACGTGCAGAATATCGACAAAACCGGCATGGGCCCTGGAAATTGGTTCGAAGCTCGACATGCCTTGAAACTCGCGTTGAAAGGCGCGCTCACTTTCAAATGTGCTGCGATAAACAACTTTGACCGCGCGCAAGGCCCCGGTCAGACCTCTCGCCAGCCAGATTTCTCCATAGGCGCCGCGACCGATCACACGCAGGACCTGGTGATCGGGAATAAGCGGCACTTGCGCCGAGGTTGAAGGCTGCTCCGTTTTGAGCTTTTCGGGCAGTGCAGGGTTGCCTGCTTCTTCGGTGTAAAGATTGACGATCTCGATTTTGACGCCGTGTTTCACTTCAAATTCGCCGAGGCGATGCAAGCGCGGTCGCCACTTGCTGTGTTGTTCGAGGTCCTCGCTCACCCGCTTTGAAAGCAGAATGTGCCCGGCGTCGCCGCAATCCATGACGCGCTGCGCCACATTAATTCCAGTACCGGTCAGGTTTGACCGATCATTTACATCGGAAACTTTGTTTACCGGTCCGCTGTGAATGCCCATGCGCAGGCCGAACGAACTATCCTTCAGCCCACGCGAGATCTCGATCGCACACCGTGCGGGTGCTTCCGGGCCGGTGTAAAAGACCAGCACCATACCATCACCGGTAGGCAGTCGAATCAGCTTGTTCGCCGTTTCTGCGGCCCGGAATTGCTCGGTCTTACGAACGATCTGGTTCAACCGATTTGAGACATCACGCTGCTCATCGACCAACAATTTCGAAAAGCCAACAATGTCCATGAACAAGACATGACCGATTTCGAGTTGAGCATCGCTTTGCGGCTCAGCCGTCCCAGCGAGATCTTTCACTTCCTCAGCAATGAGGGAATGTTAACCGAAACAGAGGGTGGAAGGCAATGCTAGCGGCGGCGCAGCGTTTCCGATTCCGGCGAGCATTCGTGTGGCGGTTCGGTGAACCGCCGCTACCTGGCAAATGGGATGAGACGACGTCGCGGTGTTTATTCTGGGGAGCCCACGGGACGGGACCCTCAAGGAGCGGCGGTTTTCAACCGCCGATTAAACACAACGGCGCTCTGGAGAGCGCCGCTCCTTCGATCCAGATGCGCTCAACGCTGCGGTTATGATAACTTTTCCAGGGCCTTGATCTCCTTTTTCAGCAAGGCGGAGATCCGATGCCGTGCCAGATAAACCTGCCCAACGCTAACGCGCAGCTCAGCTGCGACTTTTTGTGTCGGCCATTCCTTGCGGACGTAACAATCGAAAATTTGGAATTGTTTCGGGTCGACTTTTCTCTTCACTCGCGCGATCGCGGCCGCGAACAAGTTTTCCTGCCATTCCTTCTCCCAAAGTGCATCCAGATCGGCCGCATTCGTATCCGGAATGCGTTCGATCGTTGCCGTAGCTCGATCATCCGGCGAATGCGCTCGCCTTGCCTCTGTCGGGTCGCGTTTTCGAAATTGATCCGCGATTCGCCACCGCGTGATATGCAGGAGCCAACCTTTAAACGACCCAATCGCTGGATCATAACGCAGCTTGCCAACTTTTTTCGCTACGGTGATAACCGTTTCCTGCACAACTTCCTGCGCTTCTGCATCCGTCAAACCGGATTTGCGGGCGGCCGAGTAAATCAGTTTCCAGTAGGTATCGAAAAACTCCTGCCAATGCTTGCGATCGCCCCAGTCCTCCAGGCGATCAACAAGACTGCGTCGCGTAGCGAGCAGGCCGGAGGTTCTCATCCGTCTGTCCTTTAACCGCAGTCGTTCAAAGGGGCAAAGACTCTTGCGATTTATTGAAAGATTCGCGACGCCCGCCCGTATCCCCAGCAATGAAACAGCTCTTCTCTCATTTCTCCGCCGTAGTCCAGCGCGTCCTTGCCTCATCGATGGCGAGCTTGAAAAAAGTCGTTTTTTCCATCTTTGGCCAAATCTCATGGGATCCGCCGCGCTGGCTGAGCAAGAGCGGTGCTACGTTTGCGCGGTTCACCCGTGTGCACCCGCACATTACCCTCGGAACCATCCTTGTCGTATTCGCTCTCGCCTCAGCCACGGGGTGGACGTGGCGGTGGTATCAGAGCCAACCGAAACCACGCCGAGTTACCGTCAAGGTTCTTTCGATTTCGGTGACGAAACTGGAAAAGGATTTAAAATTCTCGCCCCTATTCCTCTCCTTCAGCGACCCCGCCGCCAAACTGGAAGATCTTCAAAAGCGATCAGTGCAGGGGGCGCGACTCGAGCCATACATTGCGGGTTCGTGGCACTGGACGTCTGATACTTTGCTAACATTCCAACCGAGCCAGGATTGGCCGGCTGATCAAAAGTTTCGAATCATCTTCGATAAGAAATTTTTCCCGCGCCACGTCTTGATGGAAAGACTGGTTTATGAGACGCATACGCCACCGTTCGCCATTGCCATAAAACAGCTCGCGTTCTATCAGGACCCGATCAATCCGGCGCAGCGTCAAGTCACCGCAACTCTCGAATTGACGCACGCCGTCGAACCCGGCGAGCTCGATCGCCATATCCAACTCGCCATGATCGGCACCTCGACAGTCTTTCCCTCTCCTGATGCGGCGCCGCGCTTCACCGTGACCTACGGTCTGCACCGCCGTTTGGCGTATTTGCGCACTTCTAACATCACTCTGCCCGAGCGTGAAGATTTCATGAAGCTGGTCGTGAGCAAAGGCGTGCGTACCGCGCAAGGCGGCGCGCAGACACACGATGGCGTCGAGCAGAAAGTACGCATCCCGTCAGTCGTCACCATGTTTCAGGTCGAATCGACGGAATGCACTATCGCGCGCAACAAGGACGGCGAACCGGACCAACTTCTTATGCTCCACACCACGGCAGAAATCAGCACACGTGAGTTGGCCAAAGCTCTCGAAATCCGACTACTGCCAAAACGAAAATTGGAAACAGCGAACCCGGCCGCGGATTCAGAGACAGAAGAGGTCGACGAAACGACAGAGAGCACATCTCAAAATGCCGACAACGAGGATGCCGACACCGAAGAATCGGATTCGAGCAATGACAACACGCCAACATACGTATCAGAGCGACCGGACGAAAGTTGGCAGAGCGCAAGCGATGTGCCGGATGCGGTCTACGAACAGGCGAAGCACATTGAGTTCACGGTTCTTCCAAGTGACAAAGCGCAGGATCGGCAACATGCCTTTCGTGTTCGGGTCGAATCTGACGGCGAGCTATACGTGCGTGTGCGGAAAGGTGTTCGCGCCCTCGGCGATTATCCGCTGGCCGAAAATTACAACACGATCATCCCTGTCCCCGAATTACCACGCGAGATTCAGATCGAAGGTCAGGGAGGTCTCCTCGCCTTAAGCGGCGAGCGCAAGTTATCGATCCGGTCCCGCGGCTTGCCTGCGATCGAGTACGAGATCGCACGCGTCGCCAGTACGCAGATCAATCATCTTGTCAGCCAAACGGAAGGAAAATTTCAACACCCGCAATTTCACGTTCCATATCTTTTTAATCAGGAAAACATCTCGCGCATCGCTCTCGAGCATCAATCGATCGCGTTTGAGAATAGATGGAAAGCAAACTACTCCGCCTTCGATTTCTCCGAGCATTTGCGCAAACCGGCGGACGGCGGCAGCGAGCGCGGTCTGTTCTTTCTCACCGCGCGCGCCTGGGATCCGGTTACGAAGAAGCCTATCCAACGGATCAGCGATCGTCGCTTTCTTCTCGTTACCGACATCGGAATCCTGGCGAAACAAAACGCCGACGGCAGTCATGATATCTTTCTGATGTCGA